>ENA-ORUA01000527-ORUA01000527.1-human-gut-metagenome-genome-assembly--contig:-NODE-527-length-41043-cov-3.355958_pt1 | contig 41043 bp, 40 predicted proteins | sample MGYA00242076_ERZ509201 | MGnify/ENA primary metagenome ERZ509201 (study PRJEB26280, sample SAMEA2338863) | human gut metagenome | biome: human gut; feature: human-associated habitat; material: faeces...
CTTCTAAGTTTACTGTATCAATTATAAATTCCATTTTCTTTTCTCCTATTCTTTTATTAAGTTTTTTATTCCTGCTTGTAAAGCAACATCATAAAAATGTTGCATTTGTTGCTTGGTAAACATTTGATATGATTCTAATCCGTATTTTAAATTCACAAGTTCATATTTAGCTGAAGCTAAAGGATTATAATTCAGCATCTCATATTTTACTTCTGGATTTATTTGAATTAAAAATTTTACGATTTGATGAATATTTTCATCCGTTGCACTCATTGTTGGAATCAGTGGTGTTCTAATGATCACTTTATCTTTATATTCACTTTGTAAAACATAACGAATATTTTCTTTAATAAGTTGTGATGATACATTTGTACAGGTTTGATGTTTTTGCTCATCAAATATTTTTAAATCTATATAAACTAAATCTAAATAAGGCAATGCCTTTTTTATAAGTTCTAATGATGTATAAAATGATGTTTCAATAGCTGTATGAATCTTTTCTTTCTGACATCTTTTTAAAATTTTAATAAGAAATTCACCTTGCATAAAGGGTTCTCCACCGGAAAATGTAACACCTCCTCCATGTTGAAAGAAAACTTCATCCTCTTTAATTTTATTCATTAATTTATCTAAAGTATACTCTTGACTATCGTATTGAATAGCACCACTAGGACATGTTTTAATAACTTGATCAAAGTCTTGATGATTTTGAAAATATGGACGATCGTTTTGATAATTAATTTGTTCTTTGAATTGTTGACAACATCTACAATGAATACATTTATTTTTAAAATAGATGACTTGTCTTTGAGTGTTTAATCCTTCTGGATTTTGACACCATAGACAACGAAGTGGACACCCCTTAAAAAAAACTGTTGTTCTTAAACCACTCCCATCATGTATTGCAAATCTTTTAATATCAAAAACCAATGCTTTAGATATTTTCATAAGTTGTTCTTTCAATAATTTCATCTTGTAGCTTGCCAGCAAGTTCAACAAAGTATGCTGTATAACCAGCAACACGAATTGTCAATGATTGATGATTTTCAGGATGAACTTTAGCATCAAGCAAATCTTCTTTTCTAACAACATTAAATTGTATATGAGGTACTTTTAAATCCACAAAAGCACGTAAGAAATTTTCAAATTTCAAACAGCCTGTTTCTGTTTTAAAAAATTCTGGTAAGAATTTCATATTTAAAAGACCACCATTCGTCGTACATGAATTATTAAGTTTTGAAACAGATTTTAAAACAGCTGTTGGGCCTTGTAGATCTCTACCATAGACAGGTGACATACCTCCATCAGCAAGTGGTTTTAAAGCATTTCTGCCATCTGGTGATGCTCCTACATTTTCACCCATTGGAACATGTGCAGAAACAGTATACATTCCTGTATGATAAGGACCTCCTCGATAATTTGTATAACGTTTCATCTTTTCTCTAAAGTAACATGCCCATTGATTTCCAAGCTCATCGACCCACTTTACATCATTTCCATATTTAGGCACTTTATTTAAAAGCATTGTTTGCATGATTTCATAGCCTTTAAAATCTTCTTGTAAAGCATTTAATAAATCATGTTGACTTATCATTTTATCATCATAAACAAGTTGTTTAATAGCTGCTAGAGAATCTACAAGATTGGCTACTTGAATCATTTGAATACCAGATAGATTATATTTAGCTCCACCTTTAGTAACATCTAATCCTTTTTCTAAACAATCATCAATAACAGTAGATAGAAAAGCTGTTGGTAAATAATCTTGATGTGCTTTTTCTACAATCTTTTCTGCAGCCATCATTTTATCAATAAAATAATCAATTTGTTTTTGAAAAGCATTTTCTAAATCTTGATAAGTTTGATATGTTTCTAAACTTCCTAAATCTAATCCTATTTGTTGCTTTGTTAGTAAACATTTTCCATGATTCAAAGTAAGTTCTAATGCTTTATTTAAATTAAACATGGCTGCATCAAACCATCCTAAATTGTTGCCATGTGTTGTCAGTTCAACACATCCAACAATAGCATAATTACGTGCATCTTTTTCTTCAATTCCTAAATCTTCAATCATTGGTTGAATAATAGCTTCATCATTGAAAAATTGTGGCATACCACTTCCAAGTGAAACAACTTTAATAGCAGCTTGCATTAATTCATGGCTAGAATTTTTATTAAGTCTTACAGATAAATTAGGTTGTGGTAATCCTAAATGTTCTTGAGCTTTTAAACAAAGTAAAGAAAGATCATTATATGTATCATTTCCCTTTTCATCTACACCTCCAATAGCAATGTTAAAACCAATTGGAAATCCAGCAAAATATTTAGCACTATTTTGATTTCTTAAATAAACAACTTGATTAAATTTCAACCACAAACATTCTAATATTTCTAAAGCTTTTTGTTTAGTAAGAATTCCTTTTTCTATATCTCTTTGATAATAAGGATAAAGATATTGATCCATTCTCCCTGGTGAAAAAGAAGAAGCATTGGATTCCATATGTAATATCACAAATAAAAACCACAAAGATTGCACCGCTTCATGAAAAGTTTCTGGAGGTCTTTTAGAAAGCTTCATACAAATCTTTCCCACTTCTTTTAATGATTCGATTTTTTCACTTTCAATCAAATCATGATATCTTTGCATAAAATGAACTGCCCCTTCTAATACAAGAATCGTACATTCATAAAATTCTTTTTGTTCATCTTTACAATTCTTTAATTTTTTTTTTGCTTTTTCCATTAAACCTTGAGGACCAAGTTTTAACCATAAAGCACTATCAGGACAAATATGACCTTGAGCATGATCTTTTTGATTAATTTTTACCACTTTACTTATTTCATTAATTTCTATTCCATAAGTTCCTTTAATTGCATCTTCTAAAGATTTTCCTTTCCAATAAGGATAAATCTTTTCTCTAAATTCTTTAATATCTTCTTCTTTTACTAAAAACTGATCTTGTGGTCTTGTTGGTAACGTTTCAAATTCTTGATTGATCCACGAACAACCACTTTCAGGAAAAACAACACCATAACGTACACCCTTTGTACGATTTCCAACAATCAACTCTTCATCTTCAACAGAAATCTCTAATTCCTCTAATGCTGCTTTTAAAGAAAGAGCTCTTTTTTTAGGAAGAGATAATTTCTCATTTTCTTGATAAACACGTGTAATGATTCGTGCCTGTTCAATAGAAGCATAACGTTTACTGCTCAACATCTTTTCTTTTAAATCAGAAATTCTTTTTGTTTGATATAAACAATTCATAACACGCCTCCTTTTATTGTTTTTTCTTATTACAAGGCTATTATAAATCAATAAAACAATAAATTTCAATAATTGTTTTATTGATTTTTCATAAAAAAAGAAATCATTAAATGATTTCTAATCCATACTCCATTATTTTTTCCTTAAAAGGACTTCCTAACTCTTGTTCACCAATATATCCAGTAAATTCACTTAAATGCCCAAAAACATAATTCCCATCTAAATTGAGTTTTTCATTTTCGGCCACAAGATAACATTTTTTACTTGCATCCATGACTTCTTTTTTTGTAAGACCATCTTCGACATCATATGTGGTTACTTTTCCATCATGGATATTCATTCCTACTGTACCGATAAAAGAAAGATCAAAACGATAATTGTGAATTTGTTCAATTGCAAGAGTACCTATAAAACCATCTTTAGCGCGATTAAAATGTCCTCCAATGAAAATAAGATTTACTTTATGTTCCCCATGTCTAAATAATTGCATAATATCAATCATATTTGTAATAATTGTAAGTGATATATTTTTTTGATAAATACACTTGGCAAGTTCTAAATTCACTGTAGAGATTCCTAAAAAAATCACCGTATTTTCTTCAATCAATTCAACTGCTTTTTTCGCGATGATTTTCTTTTGTGATAAACGTACACTCATACGTTCATCTACATGGTAAGCATGGAGATTCTTTCTTACTTGCATAGCTCCTCCATGAATACGTTTTAAAAGTCCTTCTTTTTCTAGAGCCGTTAAATCTTTACGAATGCAATCTTCTGTGACTTCGAAATCATTTGCGAGTTCTTTAACTTTTACTTTTCCTTCTGTATTTAATCTTGCCAGTATTTGTTCATGTCTTTCTTGTTGAAGCATTTTTTCTACCTCTCTTTTATGACATTTTAACATATTCAAAATATCTTGAAAATGAGTAACAACACCCTTCAACTTGATAAAATATGTAAAATTACACATTTTATCAAGTTAGATACTTTTTCATAAAAAAAGGACTACAATGAGTCCTTAATGATTGGTAAGACAACCTTAAAGGTTGTTCCTTTACCTAATTCACTTTCTAAATGAATTGTTCCTTTATAATATTGAACAATGTGTTTTACAATTGCAAGTCCAAGACCTGTACCACCTGTTTCCTTATCACGCCCTGCATCACATCTAAAGAAACGTTCAAAGACACGCCCTTGATCAATAAGTGAAATTCCACGACCTGTATCACTTACTTCAATAATGTAGTCTTGATCAACAAGATAAGAATGAATATTTAAACTTCCTTTTTGTTTATTATATTTAACAGCATTATTAATAAGGTTGTTCATCAATTGTTGGATGTGTTGATGATTTGCTAGATAAGTTTGTGATGTTAAATCACATTCTACTGTAATTTCTCTTTTTTCTATTTCTACTTTTAATGATTCTAAAATATCATCAACAATTGGTTGGAGATGAACAGGATGTTTAATGACTTCAATATCTTTGTTTTCAAGTCTTGAAATCATTAAAATATCACCTATCAATTGTGACATATGATCAACTTCTTTTTGTATTTTATCCAATGCTTGTTTTCTTACTTTAGGATCATCAATCATTCCTGCTTGTAATAATTCACTATAACCTCTAATGGATGTCATAGGTGTTTTAAGTTCATGAGAAACATTTGAAAAAAATTCTTGTCTCATTTTTGTAGCATTAACAGATTCAGTAACATTTACAAAGAGCAAAGTCACTCCATATTCTACTTTAGCAAGATGGCAATCATAGACTTCTTCATCTTTTTTTAGAGTAACGATTTTAGGTTCTACACCGATATTTTCTAATTGATCTATAATTTGGTGATCGAAGATAAAATCTTGGATAGGTTGATTCACTTCCATTTTATCACTAAAAAGTTGTTTAGCTTTTTTATTGATCATAAGTATTTCATAATTTGTATCTAATAAAATGAACCCTTCATTCATTTTATCAAGAATACTATTTATTTTTAATCTTTCATTTTTCAAAGTTTTTAGTGTCTTTCTTATTGTATCTGCTTGTTCTTTAAGCTTTGTCGCAATAACATTAAATTCATCATATTGATAATGATCAAAACTTAAATAACGATTATCATTGATTTTAGAAACCTCTTCACTAATTTCCTCTAATGGTTTCGTAAGTGTTCTAGAAAAACGATAAGAAAGAGCTAAAGCAACACATAATGATAAAGCAGCACTAATAAATAATGGTTCTAAAAGTGGTCCTATATTATCAAAGATACCATTATAAGGAATCGCAATACGAACAACATAACCACGATGATAATAAGCCACATACATCATATTCTTTTTAACAGTTGAAGAATAACGTGTCGCATAACCAAACTGATCACTTAAAGCTTCTTTAAATTCACTACGTCCACTATGATTTTCTTGAATCCCCTCTTTATCACTATCCGCTAAAACATTTCCTTCTTTATCAATAATTGTTAAACGTGTATCTTTTGTATAAGCTAAATCATTTAATTTATCTATTTGTTTTTCTAATGGTTTTTGGTAATCAATTTGATTTTCTACAAGCTTTACCGTATAGTACATATCTTTTCTTGTTGTTTGCATCATTTGATCAGAAAGAATCACCATTGAAACACTTGAAGAAAATAATAACGTAATAATTAAAACTGTTGCAAAATATTTAAATAGAGCTTTATTCATCTTATTTCACTTCCTCAACATAGCGGTATCCTACACCTCTAATAGTTTTAATATACTTACTTCCATCATCATCCAATTTAGCTCTTAAAGCACGAATATGCACATCTAAAACTCTTGATTCACCTATAAAATCATAACCCCAAATATGATTTAAAATTTCATCTCTTTCGACTACACGTGTATGATTTTCTACTAAATAAAGAAGTAACTGATATTCTTTATTTGTAAGTTCCATGACTTGTCCATTATGCATCACTGTTCTTGTTTGTTTATCAATTTTTAAGGTTTGACTTTCAATAATCGGCGCTGCTTTAGGAGCATGTCTTCTAAGCAAAGAACGTACTCTAGCTTGTAACTCTAAAACACCAAATGGTTTGGTCATATAATCATCACTACCACTATCTAAACCATTGACTTTATCAATTTCTCGGTCCTTCGCACTTAAAATCAAAATAGGTAATTCTTGATCAGTTTCACGTATTTTTTTGATAGCATCAATTCCTGAAATGCCAGGTAACATTAAATCAAAAACAGCTAGATCCACTTGATCTGTTTTCATATTTTCTAAAGCATCTAAAGCATTTGAATATTGTTTAACAGTATAACCTGCACTTGTTAAAGCTAAATCTATAATTTCTCTAATATTTTCATCATCTTCTACTACATATATACATTCTTTCATTATTTCCACATCCTTTACATTATCTTAACATAGCAAAGGGGTGGTTATGTTAAGTTTAGGTTAAAAGTTGATTAGAAATAAAAGAACTTATACCATGCTGCTTGTATAAGTACTTTTTATTATTTATCAAAAATTCTTCTTAGATGTGCATAATCATCAAAGTAATCAATATTGGTATCATCATTTATTTTATCAAAATTACTTTCTACGAATAAATCTAATTCAATATATGTTCCATATTCAATTAATTTTATTTCTAAATATGTTTTATCTGATTGCTCAAAGAAATTGGAGATAATAGTTATTATTTCTGTACAATTATTTACATCTTTAAAAAAGGAATCATTTCCTATATTGATCAATGATTTTACTTTGGCATTATATTTAGAATTTATGAGAAAAATATAATCATTTAACAAAGTATCAAATATATAATTATTCGTCATAATATTTATTTTATTATCTAATAAATCATAAAATTGTTCTATTTGATGTTTAGCATCTTCATATTTTTGATCATCTATATTATTTTCTATCAAAATCAATCCATATCTTAAAGAATGCTGTATTTTCATAACATTATCATGAAGATAATGAACTAAAGACTTATTTTTTTCTATGTATTCCAATTCTTTATTTTTTAACACATATTCTGTTTTTTCATTATAGAGTCGTGTCATATGTATAAATAAAATACATACCACAAAAAATAAAACTGTTAACAAAAGTAAAACTAAATAGATATCATCTATTGTTTTTTGCATGTGGCCTACATTATTTAACAAAATGACATATATTCCAAAAATCAGCATCATGATCACTGATAATAATAATTTATTTTTTTCAATGATTGCATTATTTATTTTAGATTTAAAAATTTCAATTATTATAATGATTACAAAAAACAAAATCCTTGCTGTAAACATAACTATTATTTTATAGGATTCCATGATTTCAACAACAGAGAGATGTGAAACTATTTTAATTAAAAGAATAACACATGTTGAAGTAAAAACAGAAATCCACGAAGGCAATATACAAAGAATAAAATTAAAGAGAACAAATTTCTTTTTCATTAAAGAGACAAAAATAAAACTTATAATACCTATGGCATACACTAGCACATTCCCAAATAAATTATATTTTTGTAAGAACTGCATAATGAAAAAATTAATAATAGATGTTATTAAACAAAATCTTTTCTTATCCTCTATATCACAAAAGACACATATCAATAAGGAGCCTAATAACACTTCTAAATAATCTAAAAAGAAATACATCATTTTAATAAGTACTCCTTATACGATGCAAGTACATCTTGTTGATACTTTTTTCCAATCTTTAAAGTAATGCCATTATTCAATATCATTTCTTCTTTGTAAATCTCTTTGACCCAAAACAAATTGACCACATATGATTTATGAATCCTTACAATATTCGTAGAATTAATAAGTGACATCATTTTATTAAAAGTACTCGAATATTTATAATCATTAAATGGTGCATGAATCGTAATTTCATGTAAAAACGATTCTAAATAAATGATATCTGATAATTGCATAGAGGTTTTTCTACCATTTAAATCAAAAGTAATAATTTTATGATTTTTATTAATATATTTTTGAATTAGAGTACATGCGATTTTCATATCTCTATCAAAATTATCTTTTCTAATAAAGTAAAAAGGTTGTACAATTAATGAATCAAAAATCATATCATTCATTGCTGAAACAAATATAATAATTGCATTAGAATTATTCTCTCTAATTTTTTCAGCAATTTTGATGCCATTTTTTTCCTTTAAATCAATATCCAAAAAGAAAATATCTCCTTTTTCAAAATAACGATCTTCAAAATGACTTGTTATACAATCTATTGAATAATCAAGAAAGATATCTTTAAATCCATCATACACCATACTCTCTATCTTTTTAGCAAAAACTTGATCATCATCTACTATCTTTATTAACATTCATATTTCACTTCTTTCTAAATAAAGTTACGAAAAGAAGTATACCATATTATTATTTTTTATACTTATCTTTAATTTCTTTAACATAATGTATTTGATCATTGAATTCTACCATCTCATTAATACAATCATTCAATTCATTTTCTTTTTCTAAATGCTCTAAACAAATAATTCTATAATATAGCCTCATAACATAGTCTATGTCTTTTTGTTGACTTGTAACCTTCTTTGATAATTCAAGAGCTTCTTCATATTCTTCATTTAAAATGAGATACATGATTTTAAAAAGTGGGTTTTTAACTTTATTATCCAATTGAGGATCATATAATTTTAAATATTCATCTTTTTTATTCAAATTATAATAATATTGTAATTTTATAGTATACCAATGTCTATTTTGCTTTTCATCAAAAATTATTTTACTATTTTGTTCTACAAAGTTTTGATATTCTTCTTTATAATTAGAAATTTCTAAAAGAAAAATATATATTGTTATTAAACTGTCATTAATAGACTTATTATGAATTTTATCTATCGCTTCTTTTACTGTAGATAAATTCTTTTCAATATACTTATTTGACAACAATAATTTTGGAATATTCAATATATAAATATGCACTACAATACCAAACAAAACGATTAAAATCAAAGAATAGATTAATACCCTTTCTAAATGATTAATATTTATAATAACAATCAAAAAAGCCAATAAATAATAAACTAGTATAATGAATCGATAACTTAAAACTATCTTATTCTTCATCATTTTTCCCTACTTAGAAAGATATAAATCTAGAGGTGTTTTTGTATGTTCAACAACATATCCACTACCTCCTCTATCTTTAACATCTTCAACCAATGTTGTTATTAAAAGAGGTTGTTTTTCATCTGTCGTCATTACTGTAAACCAACCAAGTTCTTTTCCTGTGGTATCACTTTGGCTTTGTTTGATTTCTGCTGTTCCTGTTTTTCCAGCAAGAGTCACATTATCATGATAAATACTATGGCCTGTTCCTTTTTCATCTGCAATAACATTAATTAAATCTTCTTTTATTGTTTGTGATGTTTCTTTAGAAAAGACATTTTTAATCCATGTTTTTGTTTTTCCTTGAACAATATGGGGTTGATAAATTGATCCTTCATTGACAAATGAACTATAAATACTTGCAAGTTGTACAGGATTCATCAAAATTTGTCCTTGCCCATAACCACTATCAGCAATGAATTGATCATTTACTTTTTGATTTTTATTGATATACTGACTTCTATTTAAAGATAGTTCAAAAGGAATCTTTTCACCAATCTTTAAGTTTTTATAATATTTAAATAAATTATCTTTTCCAATATTCAAAGCACTTCTTGCAAAATAAACATTATCTGAATATGTGATGGCATTCTTTAAATTATTAGGTGATGGGGCATGCAAAGTTGTCACATAATAATTACCCCAACTTGAATCCTTTTGCCATTTATCTTTAGCCCCTAAATCTTTATTTGCATCAATTGTTTTTGTTTCTAAACCAATAGCTGCTGTGATCGGTTTCATAGTTGATCCAGGGGTATAAGTTTGTTTATAACGACTCATCATTGGTTGATTACTATCATTATTTAAAGCATTCCATTTATCTGTTGAAAGTCCTAAGACAAAATCATTATTTGAATAGGATGGCGTTGAAACAAGTGCTAAAACTTCTCCTGTCTGTGGATTTAAAGCAACAGAAGCACTTTTATCATTTTGGTATTCATTATAAAGACTTTGTTGTAAATCAATATCAATTGTTAAACGAATATCTTTACCATCTTTTGCTTCTTTTTGGGAAACTGTTTTAATGACATTATTATTTTCATCAACAATAACAATTTTTCCACCTACTTCTCCACGTAACTCTTTTTCATATGTTGCTTCAATACCACTTCTACCAATTATTGAATTACTTGTATAACCTTCATTTTTATGTTTTTTTAAGTCTTCTGAATTAACATTTTGGACATACCCAATGATATGAGATGTTATTTTATCATAAGGATAAACACGCATAGAAATCGTATTGATTTTAACACCTTTAATATTTAAAATTTCTTGTTGAATCAATTGATTTTTTACTTGTTCTGATACATTTTTAATAGGTACAAAAGAATCATCTTTGATCCAAGATGCACTCATTTTCTTTTGAATGGTTTCAACATCCGTTTCTAAATACTTAGCTATTTGTGCATAATCATTTTCACCATTAAGTTTTCCTCTTACAAGACCAAATGAATAAGCATTTCCTTGTTTAGCTAAATATTTTCCATTTCTATCTAAAATATACCCTCTATAAGGTTGTGTCGTAATCACTTTTACTTTGTTCTTATCAGAAAACTCATCAAAAATAAGTTGCTTATTAAATTTAATTTGTTCATTTTTAATTTCAATTTTATTTTTATATTTAACTTTTCCAGCTACAGTATCCATCGATATTTGATATTGAACCATATTATCTTTTTCATCTATTACTTTTACCTGTATATTACTTGGATTTATTACATCATAGATTTCTTTATGCTTTTCAATAAAATATTTTTGTGTAGGTGTATAAACCGTTTTTTGATCTAACATTTGATACATTTGTTTATAATCTTTCTTTTTTAAAAGTTCAAAATATTCTGTAACAACTTGTTCATTACTTTTTCCATGATTAAAAACAAAAAATACCACTGTCATAAGCAGTACACAAACTATTAACCCAATTATAATATTTCTTTTCTTGTTCATATGGTAATCCTCCCTAATTAATACAATTATATGTGATGATTAGCATTAATGATATATTTATTGCACAAGATGTTCTTTATTTGCATAAAAAGCTTTTTTTAAACTGTCATTTTGTGATATTGACTTAGAAATTATCATAAATTATAATATAAATGAAAAAAGGAATAGTCATAAACGACTAGCCTTGGATTTTCTTGAGAAAAATAACTACCTCAATGTTCGTCAAAACTTTTCGAGGTAGTTATTTTTTTGCATTATTTTCTATAATATATAGAAGTAATTTAATAACAATACTTATTATCGACATCATTAATGTTAGTGTACCTAACATAATCATGATAGCTTCATAAGCTGTCATTTCCATCACCTCCGCTTTTCATATTTTCCTAGGGATATCTATGTAAACGAAGAATACGTCCTTCGATCTAAACGACCAAGGATAACTACCTGCCGTGTATAACTATTCGGAAAAATTATATCATAGTCGCTCTTTTTAAATACTATTTTTGATAGTTGTTTAAAACAAAAGCATACTAATAATAACACATGATAAACTTAATATATTTAAATAAATTAAATGTATTTACATATTTGAACAACTAAAAAAACCTCTATAAAGAGGTTTAAATTAATCGAGTATTGTTAAGTTTTCCTGTTTGGTTGAACTCAATCCATTCACAGATATTAACAACATGATCACCAATTCTTTCAAAATACTTTGCAATCATTAAGAAATTGATTGTTAAATCACCTTTATCATTTGATTCTTTAATCATTTGAATAATATCTTCTTTGACTTTATCAAATAATTCATCCATTTTAATATCCATCTTCTTTACTTCTAAAGCATGGTTTAAATCATGTTGATGGAAAGCATCTAAAGCTTCTTTAACCATTTTAGTTGCAATTTTTGCCATATCTTGAATATGACCAATCATTAAGAAACTATCCATTTCTTTCATTTCTAAAATCAATTCCGCAATATCTGCACTTTGATCTCCAATTCTTTCTAAATCAGTAACTACTTTTAAAGCAGTTGAAACATCTCTTAAATCAGAAGCAACGGGTTGTTGTTTTAAAATCAATGATAAACATTTTGCTTCAATGGATCTTTCCACATCATTAATTTGTTTATCACCATGAATAATATCTTGGGCAAGTTCATAATCTTGTTCCTTAAAAGCTGTAACACAGTTTTCAATAGCTAAAACAACAAGATGACACATTCTATCTAAATCAACATGCATCTTATTAAGTTCTTGATCAAATTGACTTCTTGGCATTCTAATTTCCCCCTATCCAAATCTACCAGTAATATAATCTTCAGTTCTTTTATCTTTTGGCATACCAAAGACATCTTTTGTTGGTCCATATTCAACCATTTCTCCTACTAAGAAGAAGGCTGTATAATCAGCAATACGACTTGCTTGTTGCATATTATGAGTAACGATAGCAATCGTATATTGATCTTTTAATTGTAATAAAAGTTCTTCGATTTTAAGTGTTGAAATTGGATCTAAGGCACTTGTTGGTTCATCTAATAAGATAACTTCTGGTTGTACAGCTAAAGCACGGGCAATACATAATCTTTGTTGTTGTCCACCAGATAAACCTAAGGCACTTGAATGTAAACGATCTGAAACTTCATCATAAAGTGCTGCTGCTTTTAAACTATCTTCAACGATTTTATCAAGTTGTTTTTTATTTTTAATACCATGAATACGTGGTCCATAAGCGACATTATCATAAATTGACATAGGGAATGGATTTGGTTGTTGGAAAACCATCCCAACTTTTTTTCTAAGTAAAGTTGTGTCAACACGGCTATCATAAATATCTTCACCATCTAAGATAACATCCCCTTCAATTTTAACATTATCAACATAATCATTCATACGATTCAATGTTTTTAAAAATGTTGATTTACCACACCCTGAAGGGCCAATAAACGCAGTAATTTTATTTTCTTTAATATCTAAACTGACATCTTTTAAAGCATGTTTTTGTCCATAATACAAATTCAGATGTCTTGCTTCTATTTTATTTTCCATCTTAATTATCCCCTTTATTTACATCAAATCTGCGACTGATCCATTTAGCTAACATATTTAAACCTAAAACAATAACTACTAAAACAAGAGCAATCACAAATGAAACTTCATAATTACCTTTAGCCATTTCTAAATATAATTGAATAGTAAGAGTTCCCCCACTACTTAACAAATGTTTAAAAATATTAGTAGGTAAAATAGCAACTGAGCCTGCCGTAAATAATAAGGCAGCGGATTCAGCAACAATACGTCCCATCGCAAGAATGACTCCTGTTAAGATACCAGGAATTGCACTTGGTAAAAGAACTGTACGAATCATATACCATTTTGTTGCTCCAATTCCTAAAGCAGCTTCACGATAGCTTTTAGGAACACATTCTAAAGCTGTTTGGGTATTTCTTGAAATGATTGGTAAAATCATAATGGCAAGTGTAAGTGAACCTGTCAAAATTGAAAATCCTAAATGACAAACAGCTCCAAAGAACAACATTCCAAATAATCCATAAATAATTGATGGAATACCTGCTAAAACTTCCGTTGTAAATGAAATGATACTAACGAATTTTTTATTTTTTGTATATTCATTTAAATAAATTGCTCCACCAATTCCTATTGGACAAGCAATTAAAAGTGTCACAATAACAATATAAAGTGTATTAATAATATTAGGTAATATACCTACAGTATCATTAATAATACTTGTTGTATTTACTAAATAAGAAAAATCAAAGGCTGGTATTCCTCGATAGAGAATATAACCAATAATAACTAATAAGATAAAAATTGAAAGAAATGAACTTAATTGAATAAGTGCATAGAGAATTTGATCACTAACACGTTTCTTTTTTTCTAATATTGTATTATTCATCTAAGTCACCTCTTTTTAAAACATATGTTAAGATTAAGTTAATAATCATGATAAAGATAAATAGAACAAGTCCAATTGTGAATAAAACTTGACGATGTGTACCACTAGCATATCCCATTTCTGAAACGATGGCTGTTGTTAAAAAACGTACCGAATTAAATGGAAGTGGAAGAGATACTGCATTTCCGGCTACTAACAAAATAGCCATCGCTTCTCCAATAGCACGACCTACACCAAGTACAATAGCTGACATAATTCCAGATTTAGCACTTGGTACAACAACCTTAAAGATTGTCTGAATTTTACTTGCCCCTAAAGCAAGTGAGCTTTTACGATAATCATCAGGTACAGCTTTTAAGGCTGTTTCTGAAATATTAATAAGTGTAGGTAAAATCATAATTGCTAGTACGATAATAGCTGATAAAAGATTGGCCCCACCTGTAAATTGATGTGTTTTAGATCCATGGTAGATCATTAATTCTAATTTATACATCATTGGATTGACAATCAAAATACCTAATAATCCATAGACAACAGACGGAATCCCTGCAAGTAATTCAATTGCTGATTTTAATATTTTTCTAAGTTTTACTGGTGCAATTTCAGCAAGGTTAATTGCTGTAAATAAACCAATAGGTACTCCTATACAGATTGCTAGAAAAACCCCAACAATGGATGTTAATATAACATAAGCAATCCCATATTGAGGATTGGCTGCTGTTGGTGCCCAAGTTGTAGAAAACAAAATACCTGTAATTCCTTCTTTAAAGATGGCAGGTGTCCCTGAAATAATCATATATCCTGTAATAGTAACAACTGCTAAAACAGAGATAATAGCACAGCCACGAAAGATCATCGCGGCTGTTTTTTCTACTAGGGATTTTGCTTTCTTATGGCTAATAATTGATAACTTTTTTTCCATAATACTTCCCTCTTTATTTTTTATTTATTTGGTGTTACTAAACCAACTTTTTCAATGATTTTTTGTCCAGCATCACTATTGATGAAATCAAATACTGCTTGAACTTGTTTAGATTGTTCACTAATTTTTCCATTTGTAGCCATTACGAATGGTCTTTGTAAAGCATAACTTCCATCTTTTACAGTTTTTTCACTAGGTTCAACACCATCTAATTGAAGAGGAGAAACTGTATCATCTAATACATCTAATGAAACATAACCGATTGATCCAGAAGTTTTAGCAACTTTAGCAAGAACAGCACCAGTTTCATTTAATTCTTGAGCATATTGACATTGTTCTTCAATTCCTAATAATTCTTCAAATGCTCCACGCGTACCAGAACCAGCTTCACGTCCGATAACTACGATTGCTTCATCTTGTCCACCTAAATCTTTCCAGTTAGTAATTTGTCCTGTATAGATTTTTGCTAATTGATCTTTAGTTAAGTTTGTTACTTTATTAGATTTGTTTGTAATTGTTGCGATACCATCGATAGCGACAATATTTTCTTCTAATCCTTTTGCTTTTTCTTCATCTGTTAAAGCACGAGAAGAATCTCCGATATCTGTTGTTTTTGAAGCAACTGCTTCTAGACCTGCACCAGATCCTGTAAATTGTGCTTCTAATTGTAAGTTTGGATATTTTTCTTTAATTCCTTCTGATAAGGCATTAACGAATTTTTCCATTGAAGTTGATCCGTTTAAACTTACCTTTCCACTAATGTCATCTGATGCACTATTTGATCCTCCGCCACATCCGGCTAAACCAAGACACATCATGAAAACTATTAAAACACTTAATACTTTCTTTTTCATTTTTTATTTACCTTCCTTTGTTTTCTCTTAAGATATTATTTATTTTTGTTTCCTTTTCTTAAGACACTCCTATCATAGTGTTTTTCAACACTTTCAAAAATCAAAAGAACGTATGGTTTATGTTAAGTTTATGTAAAATGAAAAAAGTCCATGTTTATAAACACGAACTCACTTTTTATTATTTTTTCCCATAACATTTACCCTTAGTAACTCCTTTTTCTTCAAGTTCATTTAAAAGTTTACTTGCTTTATACCATTCTTTAGGTTCCATAAGGGTTAGAGTTTTTTCATATTTCTTTTTTGTTTTTGCTTTTCTAAATATTATAATACTTCTAAAGTTGTACTTACTTCAATATGACTATGATAAGGAAGTAAATAGTCTACATCTTTTAGGGTCATATTATTTGTAATTGAATAAAAATTGTCCTATATCGCTAAATAACAGATTTTTTAAAATATCATTTATTTTTGTTGAATCATTCACAACCTGGCTCCTTTAATCAAATTTCTATCTAATATTATTTTATCCATACTCCCATAAAAGTACATTATTGATATCTCATACCACTATAACTATCAGTTATACAAAAAAGTGAGAACTACGTCCCACTATTTTCTTACATATTTTAAATATAAACCTAATTTCATTAAGAGATCTCTTTGTTTTATTTATATAGAGCTAACCACTTACACTATCAAGCATGCTATAAACTTTTCTCCACTAGCGTTTTAAGCCACAAATCATTTCTACAGTTGCTGGATCATAGTGAGAGAAGAATGAACTTGTGTCTTTATTAAGTGAAGTAATTGTTTGCATATCTTCTTCACTTAATTCAAAATCAAAGATACTTAAGTTTTCTTGCATTCTTTCTTTTCTGACTGTTTTAGCTAAAGGAACAATTCCTCTTTGTACAAGCCATCTTAAAATAACTTGTCCAACTGATTTATTGTATTCGTTTCCAATTTCTACAAGTGTTTCATTTGTAAAAATACCATTTTTACCTTCCGCAAATGGTGCCCATGCTTCTAATTGTACACCGTATTTTGTATTGTAAATTAAAGCTGTATCTTGTTGATGGAAAGGATTCACTTCTACTTGGTTAACAGCTGGTACAACTTCTGTATCTAAAGCTAAATCCACTAAACGATCTGGATAGAAGTTAGATACACCAATAGCTTTAATTTTTCCTTCTTTATATAAATCAATTAAAGCACGATAAGCTCCATGATAATCTTTAAATGGCTGATGTAATAAAACTAAATCAAAATAATCTAATTGCATTTTCTTTAATGACTCTTCAACGGAAGCTTTTGCCTTTTCATAACCATAATTAGAAATCCATACTTTAGTAGTAATAAATAATTCTTCTCTTGGTACATTTGTTTCTTGAATTGCTTTACCAACAGCTTCTTCATTTCCATAAGATTGTGCAGTATCAATTAAACGATATCCTGCATCGATTGCATCTAAAACAACTCTTTTACATTCTTCTTCATCTTTAACTTGGAAAACACCAAAACCAACAACTGGCATTTTCACTCCATTATTTAATGTTTTGTATTCCATAATTATTCTCCTTCTTCAAAATTACATTTTGTTGTGGCAAGTCTTTGTAAAGATTCTTTAGTTACTTTATAAAATGGTGTATGTTTATTCATTTTTTCAATTTCTTTCATTTCTTCATCTGTTAGTTCAAAATCAAAGATTTGTGCGTTCGCTTCAATATGATCTAATGATTTACTTCCCGGAACAAGACCAAATCCCATTTGAAGATGCCATCTTAAAATAATTTGTACCGTTGATTTATGATATTTCTTTGCAAGTTCTACAAAGATTGCCTCTTTTAACATTTCACTATTTCCGTGACCTAAAGGATACCATGATTGAAGTTGTATATGATTTTTCTTACAAAAATCATATACATGTTCTGCTGGATAATAAGGATGACATTCTACTTGCATAATCATTGGTGGTATTTCACATTGATCCATGATTTCTTGAATTTGTGAAACTTGGAAATTAGAAAGTCCAATCGCTTTGATTTTTCCTTCTCTATAGGCTTTTTCTAGCATCTTATAAGCACAGATATAATTATTAACGGGATGATGTAAAATCATAACATCAATATAGTCTACGCCTAATCTTTTTAAAGTATCATCAATAGCGTGATCATTTTCATAAAGTGTAGGTCCTAATTTTGTTTCTAAATAATAATCTTCTCTTTTTAATCCTGATTGTTTTAAACCTTTTCCTACTTCAACTTCATTTCCATAACGATTGGCTGTATCAATGAGTTGATAGCCATGGTTTAAGGCAAAAGCTACATTGTCTTCAATTTGTTTACCAAATTGTTGAATGGTACCAAATCCAAGTTGAGGGATTTGGTACCCATTGTTTAAAGTAATAAAATTAGTCATGAATTTTTAATCCCATTAAACGTGTTTCGTTGGCAGGATCTTCAGGATTATGAGATGATTTGTTTGTATCTAAGGCTTGCATTGCTTTCATTTCTTCATCTGTTAATTCAAAATCAAAGATATCAATGTTTCCTTTCATTCTTTCTTCATTTGTAGATTTAGGTAAAGAAATAACTCCTTCTTGATAAATCCATCTTAAGATAATTTGACCAGCATTTTTATGATATTTTTTAGCTAATGAAACAATTGTTTCATTTTCTAATAAATCTTTATTTCCATGTCCTAATGGATACCATGCTTCTAAACGAATATTGTTTTCAGCCATTACTTTTCTTAATTCTTTTTGTTGAACAAATGGGTTAAATTCTACTTGGTTAACTGCTGGCATTACAGTCATACCGTCTTTAAATTTATTCCATAAGTTCACAGTAATATTAGAAATACCAATAGATTTGATTTTACCTGCTTGATACGCTTCTTCTAAAGCTTTCCAAGCTCCTAAATAATCACCATAAGGTTGATGTAATAAATAAAGATCAATATAATCTACTCCTAATAATTTCATAGAAGTTTCAATACCTTTTTTCGCATTTTCATAACCATAATCTTGTAACCATAATTTAGAAGTAATAAAGATTTCTGAACGATCAATACCACTATCTTTAATTGCTTTTCCTACATCACTTTCGTTGCAGTAACCAGCAGCTGTATCAATATGACGATATCCTGCTTTTAAAGCAGCTAAAGTTGCATCATAAGTAGGTCCATCATTAGGAATCATGAAGACTCCAAATCCTACTGCTGGGATTGTTTGTTTATTATTTAATTCAAATGTTTTCATTATTATCTCCTCCAATTTCTATCTTTATTTTAGTTTTAAATTCTATAAATGTACAATATAAATAGTGCATGTTAGTATAACTGGAAGTTATACTTGTTGGTTTGCTTCAATAATATCTTTTAGACTTACTTTTTCATGTCTATAACGTGCATTAGGATTGGCGTCTTTCAATTTTGTGATGATGGCCTTTGATGGACAGTTTTGTGCACATGCTAAGCAAAATTCACAGGTATTTTGTTTTCTTTTAGCCTTTTTATCTTCAATATAGAAAAGACCTCTTGGACAAACCTTTGTACAAATACCACAGCCAACACATTTATCAGTTACCGTAATTTGTTCACCATTAATGAGTTCTGGATTTTTCGCAAAGATTTCTTTGGCAGAAGCATGGAAATCTCTTCCTGCCTGTGTTGCTTCAGGAATTTCTTCTTTTTTATTTTGGATATCTTGAAGTGCTTGTTGGATTTGTTGTTCAACATTTTTATTCATTGCTCTTTGTTCATTCATATCAAAAGATGGTAAGTAGTTATCTACCATTAAAATAGAATGAATATAATTTACATGTCTTCCTTTTTCTTCTAATAAGCGTGCTATACATTCAGGAGCATCTGTGACATCTTTTCCATAAGTTAAAATCAAATAGAAATAATCTGTTTCAAATGTTGCCTTTTCTAAAAACTCTAAAACAATTTTGGGTGCTTCTCCTGCATAAACAGGATAAACAATTCCTATTTTTTCATCTTTAAAATTTAAGTTTTCTTGATGTAAGATTTGAGGGATACTGATGGGCTTTTCTTCAATTTGTCTCGCCACATACAAACTATTCCCTGTACCTGTAAAATAAAATAACATATTCCTTTCTCCTTTTAATCATGTATTTTATATTTATTAAGCCATTTTGCGGTCATATAATTTTGATGATCAATAATTTCACTATAACCTAAATCAAGTTGTTCTATTTGTTTTTTATCTTCTTTATCTAACTGAAAATCAAAAATATCTATATTTTCTTTCATACGCTTTAAATGTGTGGTTTTAGGAATGGCAATAATGTGATTTTCTAGATGCCATCTTAGAATAATTTGTGAAACTGATTTTTGATGTTTTTTCGCAATATCTAATAACATTGGATGATGAAAGATATCGCGTTGTCCTTCATTTAAAGGACCCCATGCTTCTAACAGACAATCACATTGTTTTAAAACACATTTTTGATTTTTTTGTTGATAGAAGGGATGAAACTCAAGTTGATTGATCATAGGGTGTATCAAACTATTCATATAAAGATCCATGAATCTTTCTGGTGAAAAGTTACAAACACCAATTGCTTTGATTTTGCCTTGTTGATAAAGTTCTTCCATAGCTTTCCATGAGCCATAATAATCACCATAGGGTTGATGAATTAAATAAAGATCTAAATAATCAACTCCTAAGTTTTCTAATGATTGATGAAATGCCTGTAACGTATTTTCATAACCGGCATCTTGAACCCATACCTTTGTTGTCAAATAGATTTCTTCTCTTTTAAGTTTTGATTCTTTAATGGCTTCCCCTATTTCTTTTTCATTTTGATAAGAAGCGGCTGTATCAAGCAAACGATAACCTGCTTCAAAAGCTTTTAAAACACATTCTTTTGTTTGTTTAGGAGGTATATGTAAAGTACCGTATCCTAACATCGGTAGTTGATAACCATTAGCCAAAGTTATATATTCCATATCTTGTTCCTCCTTACATCTTTATTGTAGATTTCAAAGAAACAAAAGTACAATATCAATAAATCATCTCACTATAACTGTCAGTTATACAAAAAAAGCTATCCAAAGATAGTTTTTTACCAAATATTGCCATAAAATTCCAACCTTCATCGTTTTTATCAAAGGACGTATTATATAGAAAAGCAACTAAGGTCGCATTGGCAGAGCCATAATAATCAGGTGTTCCAACGACAAATCCATCTGCCTCTTCAAACTTTTGATCATCAATCGCATTGATACAATCATCAAAGACACAATGACCTAATCTTGCTTTGCATGATATACAGGCAATACATCCACGAATATCCTTATTTCCAACATGCTCAATTTCACTTTCAATATCTTCTTGATCAAAGATTTTAACCATTTCATCGAGGGTAATCTTTGTATTTTCTCTTGGACGAGGGCTTCCACTAATTATTAATATTTTTATTTTAATATATGCATTAAAAAAGCACATTATCATTCAATTGTCTCACTATAACTCAAAGTCATAGTGTGTTATAATAACGAAAAGGACGTGAAACTATGATTGAATTTAACCAACTTGAACATCTTGTATCCATTGTGAAAAATAAAACCATTTCAAAAGCTGCTGAAGAATTGTTGATTTCTCAACCAGGACTTACAAGATCCATGCAAAGATTAGAAGATGATTTAGGACTTTCTTTATTTAATCGTAAGAAAAATAAAATTGAATTGAATGAAAACGGAAAGCTTGCGGTAGAATTTGCGCAAAAGTTACTTGATGGACGAGAAGAAATGATTAAAGAACTTACAAAACTAAGTCAAAATCATATTTCTTTTGGTTCTTGTGCACCAGCTCCTTTATGGGGTGTTGAATATGCTTTATTAAATAATACAGAATCCCAAATTGAAAGTACCCTAGTTCAAGATGAAAAGACATTAATTGAAGGTCTAGAAAAAAGAGATTATTCTTTAATCGTTTTACATCATCCTTTACAAGATAAAAAATATATTTCACAAGAATTTTTAAATGAATCTCTTTATTTATCTGTGCCTCCGGCACATCCTTTAGCACCTTTTAAAGAAATATCTTTTTCTGATTTAAACGGTCAAAGTGTTTTACTTCTTACACGTATTGGTTTTTGGAATAAAGTTTGTCAACGTATGATTCCTGAATCACATCTTTTATTTCAAGACGATCCTTCTGTTTTTAATGAACTTACAAAGATGTCCGCTTTACCTAATTTTAGAAGCAATATCACGATTCAAAGAGAAGAGGCAGAAGATAATCGTATTTTAATACCGATTACTGATCCAGAAGCCCATGTTCGTTATTATGCGATTTATCCAAAAGATAAAAGAAATTTATTTCAACCTATTATTAAACAAATCAAAAATATTGATTGGAAAAAGACAAAAGAGCTATCTAAATGATAGCTCTACTTATATTGTATAAACATTTTTTCAATTCTTTTTTTCATTTTCTCTTGTAAAGAATAAGGTTTAATAACTTTTACATGATCTTGTAACATCATGAGCCATCCTATCAATCCATCAGAAATAAGAACATCTTCTATAGTAAGATGATAGCGATTTTCAAAGTCTTTTTTAACAGGATGATCTTGTCCAAATTGATCAATGACTTCTCTTAAAACCACTTCATCAAAACTAATTTCAAGTGTATCCTTTTGTCCTGAAACATACATATTTATATGATCAACTTCTTGTTCTAAATCAAATTGTTCCCCCTCTTCAAAAGGGCTTTTATGATTTCTTACAAGACGCATACGATCAAGACGATAAATAGAAAGTTTATCAGGTCGTTGGTTAAAATAACCCAATACATAGTATTTAGAATCTCTTTGAATTAGTTTATAAGGAGAAATAATATAGAATTCATTATTTTCTTTATGATTTCCATGATTATGCGCAATTTCTACAAACTTATTTCTTTTGATTTCATAACTTACATATTTAAAATAAATATTTTTCTTTTCATGAATTGCTTTAATGACGGTTGTCATATTTAAAAGCAGATTATAATTTCTTGGTTGATTTTTTCTTGGTTGATTTTGAATACGTGAAAGTTGTTTACTTGAACTTAAAGTTTTTAATTTTGTGAGTAAAGCATTTACTTCATCTTCATTTAAATCATTATTGAAAAGCACACTATCCCATAGATATTGAAATTGTCCATCATTAAAGAATTCTTCATCAATACTATAGCCTTTTCGATGTTTAGTTTTAATGATTTCTTTTTGATAAATATATTTAGATAATTCATTAATATTTCTAATTGCTTGATAAACTGTTTTAATATCTACTTTAATTTGATAGTTTTCTTCAAGTTGTTTTTTTATTTCAACAGCAGGTATATAATCTAAAGATTCTTTAATAATTAAATATGTGTAATAAAGTCTATCCATAATGATCTCCTATCTAGCATACAATGTGGAATATGTCTTATCTTTATGATACAACATTTCATAACGGGATGGTGAATAATTATAAAGAGATTTTTCAAAACGTTTAAAGGCTTCATCAAGTGTTACAAATGGTAAATGAAAATAAGCTTGTTTATATTGTTTTTCTAATAAAAGAATAAGACTTGCTTGATAATGTGTTTGTTCATCACTCATCATTTTATAATGTGTCATACCTAAAATGACTTGATTGAGTTGATTCATTTTAAATGTAAGCAAATGCCTTACTAGACAATAAATTTCTATATTAAAATCACTATGATCTAAAATATAATAAAATAAATTATATTTATATTCGACTAATGGTTTAAAATGTTGATTGATTAATAAATTCATCATGACTAAATGATATTCCATTTCATTATAAGATAAACTACAATCAATATATCTTTTAATATTTGAAAAAAGCCATAATTGAATATCTTTTCTTTTATTTAATTTTCTTTTTAATTGAAAAACATCAATACACGTATTCATTAAATCATAAATATCTTGTTGATAAATTCCGTCACTATGAATTAATAAATATGTTTTTACTTCCATAATTGATACATCTGTCATTTGTTCATAACTTTTAACTACCATTAAAATCATCCCCTTTTCTTTATCTATATTATAGGAAAATGATGATTTTTATGATTAATTTGTATCTGTTTTAAATCCAAAAAAAAGGAGTTAAATAACTCCCTTATTTTCTAAGAATTTTCTAATTTTCTTTGTTGCCGCTTTAAGTTCTTCTAAACTATAGGCATAAGAAACACGAATATAACCTTCTCCAGCTTCACCAAAAGCACTTCCTGGCACGCAGGCTACTAACTGATCATTTAATAATTCTTCACAGAATTGTTCCGATGTTAAACCTGTTGATTTGATGCATGGGAAAACATAGAAAGCCCCTTGTGGTGTAAATGTTTTAAGTCCCATTTCATTAAATGTTTTGACTAAGAAATTTCTTCTTGCAAGATAAGCTTGTCGCATTTTTTCAATTTCTTCGTCACAATGTCTCATTGCTTCAATGGCACCATATTGAGCACATGTTGGTGCTGACATAATGACATATTGATGAATCTTTTTCATCATTTTAATAAGATATTCATTAGCAAGAACATAACCTAAACGCCATCCTGTCATCGCATAAGCTTTTGAAAAACCACTCACTAAAATAACCTGATCTTTGATTTCATCAAAAGATGCAATTGAACAGAATTTATGTTCATAAGAAAGTTCTGCATAGATTTCATCAGTTATGATCATAATTCCTGATTCTTTAAAGATAGGCACCAATTTTTCATAGTCTTCTTTTGTCATAAATCCACCTGTTGGATTACTTGGATAGTTTAAAAGAATGGCCTTTGTTTTTTCATTGATAGCTTCTTTTAAAAGTTCAGGTGTTAATTTAAATTCATTTTCTTCAGTTAAAATAATGTTTCTTACTACTCCACCAGCAAGTGCAACACCTGGTGTATAAGCAACATAACTTGGTTGTAATAAAATGACTTCATCACCTGGATTAATAATTGTTCTAAAGGCTAAATCGATTCCTTCAGATCCCCCAACAGTGACAATACATTGTTCTGGTTTATAATCTAAATCAAATCTTCTTTTTTGATATTTACAAATTTCTTTTCTTAATTCTAATAACCCTTGATTCGCAGTATAGAATGTTTTTCCTTTTTCAATTGAATAGATTGCAGCTTCTCTAATTGTCCAAGGGGTTGCAAAATCAGGTTCACCTACCCCTAAAGAAATAACACCTTCCATTTGATTAGCTAAATCAAAAAATTTACGAATTCCACTTGGTGGAATATCCTTTACAATAGGATTTACAATTTTTTCAAAATCCATTATGGAGTTACCAATAATCTTTCTGCTGCATCTTTATTATCATCCTCAACAAGTTTACCCATGTTTTTATATTGTTTCAAAACATACATTGTGGCTGTTCTTTCAATACCTTCAATAACCGCTAAACGACTATTAACGAATTTAGCAACTTCCACCATTGTTTTTCCTTTAACAATTAATAAAAACTCATAATTTCCCGCTAATAAATACATTGTATCTACTTCTGGAAAATTATAGATTTTTTTTGCAATACGATCATATCCATAATCTCTTTCAGGTTTCGCATTAACTTGAATCACAGCTGTACACACATCGTGATTTGTTTTATCCCAATTGATCAAAGTATGATAACCATAGATTGTTTTATTTTTTTCTAAATCTTTAATTGTCTTATCAACATTTTCTTCTGTTTCGTTTAAGGCGGCCGCAAGATCAACGACTTCCATTTTCGCGTTGTTTTCAATTAATGATAAAAGTAAATTTTCATCCATATCCTCTTCCTCCTTATTATGACTCTAATTATATACTAATTTAGAGGTAAGGTAAATTGAATTTTTATTAGAAATAAGAGGAGTTGTTTCTTGTCTAGATAAGTAAAGTGTTCTATAATAAATATGAGGTGAAATTATGATTATACAAAGTAAAAAAGTCTGGATTGCGGATCAATTCACGCCAGCACAATTAGAATTAGAAGATGGAATTATTAAAGAAATATATCCTTACAATGAAAAAGAAGTTACGAAAGATTATGGAGATTTAAGAATTCTTCCTGGCTTTATTGATATTCATTGCCATGGAGCTTATGGTTTTGATACAAATGATGCTAATCCTGAAGGATTAAGAAAATGGGCAAAAGGAATCGTTGATGAAGGAGTTACTTCTTTCCTTGCGACAACTCTTACTCAAAGTGAAGAAGTTCTTACAAATGCGGTAAGTAATGTCGCAAAAGTCGTAGAAGAAGGTTATGAAGGTGCAGAAATCTTAGGTATTCATTTTGAAGGTCCTTATTTAAATAAAGCACATAAAGGAGCTCAACCTGAAGAATATTGTGTAAAACCTAATATTGAACAATTTAAAAGATATCAAAAAGCTGCTCATGGTTTAATTAAATATATTACTATGGCTGTTGAAAATGATGAAGATTACGCTCTTACAAAATATTGTAGTCAAAATAATGTGGTCGTAAGTATTGGACATTCAAATGCAACTTATGAACAAGCTGTTCAAGCATACGCTCATGGAGCAAGAAGTATGACTCATGTTTATAATGCAATGACACCATTTACGCATCGTGCAAATGGTCTTGTTGGTGGTGCTTTACGTATTAGAAATATGTATGGAGAAATTATTTGTGATGGAAATCACTCAACTCTTGCCGCTTTAAATAATTTCTTTACTTCTAAAGGACCTGATTATAGTATTATGATTACTGATTCATTAATGTGTAAAGGATTCCCTGTTGGTACTAAATTTGATTTTGGTGGGCAAGAAGTTGTTATTTATCCAGATGGAAGTGCTCATTTAGTAGAAGCAGGTAACTTAGCTGGTTCTACTTTAAATGTAAACAAAGGATTAAAAATCTTAATTGAAGATGCTTTAGTTCCTGTTAATTACGCGATCAATGCATGTACATCAAACCCAGCAAGATGTTTACATGTTGATGATCGTAAAGGAACAATTGGCGTTGGTTATGATGCTGACTTAGTTGTTTTAGATAGAGATTATGAAGTTGTTCAAACTTATTGTAAAGGCATTGGGCAAAAATAATGTTTTGAGATGCTTCATGCATCTCTTTTTTTCTTATATAGAAAGCTTTTTATAGTTATTTTATGGTACAATTATTTCAAAAGGAGGCGATTTTGTGTATCGTTTTTACGTATCAAGTTACGCTAAAGGAAAAGAAAAAGGTCTTTATGTATGTACTCTAGATGAAACTAAAAATGAACTTCATTTAAATAAACATATTCCTACCGAAGATTTTCCTTCTTATGTTATTAAAAAAGATGATTTTCTTTATGTATCTTTAAAAGATGCACGTGTTGGTGAAGGAGGAGGTGTCGCAAGTTATCATATTGAAGAAGATGATTTAAAACAACTTTCTTTTTATAATTCCCATGGTCGTTCTTATACTCATTTATGTTTAAGTCCTGATCAAAAATATTTATTTACAGCCAATTATCACGTTGGAGCAACAGCTGCTTTTCCTTTAAAGGATCATAAAATTGGAGATAAACTTTCAGTTGTTCACCATCATGGTTCAGGAATTGATTTACTTAAAAGACAAACAAGTCCTCATGCTCATTATGTAGGAATTACTCCTGATCATAAATATCTTTACAGTGTTGACCTAGGTGCTGATAAAATTATTATGTATGAATTTATTAATGAAAAATTACAAGAAACATCATTAAGTCAATCTGTGATTCCTGGTAGTGGGCCTCGTCATATGATTTTTTCTCATGATGGTAAATATTGTTATCTTGTTAACGAAATTGCAAATAGTATTATGGTTTATCAATATGAAGATGGACACTTTACTTTGATTCAAGTTATTCATTGTGTACCTCGTCATTTCCATGGCTTTTCAAGTGCTGCTGCTATTCATATGACATCAAGTGGTAAACATATTATTGTTTCTAATAGAGGTCATGATAGTATTGTCCTTTATCGTGTGAATCAAGAAACTGGAAAAATCACTTTACTTTATATGGTGCATACTGGAAAAGGACCTCGTGATTTTAATATTATTGATGATCGTTATATTGTTGTTGCTAGTCAAGAAGATGATCGTTTGGAGCTTTACACATTTGATGAAGAAAAAGAAGAAATTAAGCCTACAGGAAATACCTTAGATATTATTCAACCTGTTTGTGTGGCTTTATAAAAGGAGAAAAATTATGAAATACGAAATTGTTGGAGATACTCTCCCTGTTGTTATTTGTCATTTAAATAAAGGTGAAAAAATGATTAGTGATAGTGGTGCTATGTCTTGGATGGATCCATGTATGAAAATGGAAACAAATGGTGGTGGTGCTGGTAAAATCATCGGTAGAATGTTTTCTGGTGAAACTTTATTTAGAAATAGTTATACGGCAAACAAAGATGGTTTGATTGCCTTTGCCTCAAGTTTCCCTGGAAAAATTGTCGCTATTGATGTAGAGCCTGGAAAAGAAGTCATCATTCAAAAATCTGCTTTTCTAGCTAGTGAAGAAAATGTAGAAACATCGGTTTTCTTTAATAAGAAATTTTCTTCTGGTATATTTGGTGGTGAAGGTTTTATTTTAACAAAGATTTCAGGACACGGAACATGTTTTATTGAAATTGATGGAAGTACCGTAGAATATAATTTACTACCAGGTCAACAAATGGTGATTGATACCGGTTATCTTGCAATGATGGATGCTACTTGTAAAATGGATATCCAATCAGTTCCTGGTTTAAAAAATAAATTTTTAGGAGGAGAGGGATTATTTAATACAGTGGTTACTGGCCCTGGTAAAATTGTGGTTCAAACAATGCCTATTTCAGCAGTCGCAAATTCACTTGCAAGATTTTTCCCTCAAGGTAAATAATGAAGAAATTGTTTTGTTTTGATATTGATGGTACTTTAAGAACAACCACAGATCATCAAGTACCAGAAAGCACTGTCAAAGCTTTAAACTTATTAAGAGAAAAAGGACATCTTTTACTAGTTTCAACAGGAAGAAGTGTGGATTCTTTAAAAAATACACATATTTATGATACTTTTTCTTTTGATGGCTATGTATGTAATAGTGGACAAGCTTTATTAGATAAAGATTTAAATTTAATTCACAAAGAAAATCTTTCTCGAGAAGTGGTTTTAAAAGCTCTAGAAGCTTCTAAAAAACATAACATTCCTTTAGCACTTAAATGTACACCAAGAATTATTAATATGGAACCAAATGAAGATGTCATTCGCTCATGTAATTATTTCAATAATCCTATTCCAACTGTAGGTACATATACAAATCAAGAAGTAGGTGCCATGATTGCCTATGGTCCTTTAGGATATGATTATCAAGAATTTAAAGCTATTGATGAATTAGATGTAATGGTTGGTGAAAGTAGTTATGCAGATATTACAATCAAAGGCATTTCTAAAGCAACAGGTATTGCTTATTTTATGAAGTTATGGAATATAGATAATTATGTCGCTTTTGGTGATTCTTTAAATGATGTTGAAATGTTTAAGCATGCATCGTTTTCTATTTGTATGGGACAAGGAAATAGTGATTTAAAGAGATTAAGTGATTTTGTGACAACTTCTATTGATGAAGATGGCATTTATTACGCATGTAAAGAATTAGGTTATATCCAATAAGATATAACCTAATTTTTCATATAAAAAAGAACAATGCTTTAGTATTACTACATTGTTCTTTTTAGTTTTATCTTAATTTTGTAATATCAATTAATGATGGTACACCTTGTTTACGTTTTTCAAGTGAATCAATAAGTGCTTTTGCTGTATCAAGTGACGTATAAATTGGAATACCTGCTTCTACGGCAAAACGTCTAATTAAGAAGCCATCTTTTAAGTTATCATTTCTTGTTGGAATATCGATTACTAAATCAACTGTATCCGTAAACATTAAGTCAAAGATTGTATTTGTTTTTTCACAGATACGATTGACAAAATGTACAGGTACATCATGTTCTTTTAAGAATTTATATGTTCCTTCTGTTGCATATAAATCATAACCAAACATATAATATTGTTTAGCGATTGGTAAGAATTCTTCTTTAGAAGAATCTTTAATTGTACAAATGATATTCTTTCTCTTAGGTAATTGAATACCTGTTCCCATGAATGCTTTATAAATAGCTTCATCTAAGTTTTTAGAAATACCTAAAACTTCACCTGTTGATTTCATTTCAGGTCCTAAAGAAATTTCTGCACCTTTGATTTTTTCAAATGAGAACACTGGCATTTTAACTGCAATTGTTTCTTTTTCCGGAACAATTCCATAAGAATATCCTTGTTCTTCAATTGTATGTCCCATAATTGCTTTTGTAGCAATGGCAACAATTGGGATATCCGTAACTTTTGAAATATAAGGAATTGTTCTTGAAGATCTTGGGTTAACTTCAATAACATAAACTTGATCTTCATAAACAATGAATTGAATATTGATTAATCCCACAACGTGTAATGCTTTAGCAAGACGTTTTGTATAATCAACGATAACATCTTTAATTTCTTGTTTGATTTTTTGTGGTGGGTAAACAGAAATACTATCTCCAGAGTGAACTCCCGCACGTTCAACGTGTTCCATAATACCTGGAATTAAGATACCATGTCCATCACAAACTGCATCAACTTCAACTTCTTTACCAGATAAGTATTTATCAATTAAGATTGGATGTTCTTGGTATTGTCTATTAATGATTTTCATGAACTTTTTAATATCACCATCATTTAAGGCAATTTCCATACCAGCACCACCTAATACATAAGATGGTCTTACTAAAACTGGATATCCTAATTTATTAGCAACTTCAATGGCTTCTTCTGTTGTAAAGACTGTTGAACCTCTTGGACGGTCAATATGACATTTTTCAAGAATTTCATCAAATCTTTCTCTATCTTCAGCTGCATCTACATCATCAGCATCTGTTCCTAAGATTTTAACACCCATATCTGTTAAAGCTTTTGTAAGTTTAATGGCTGTTTGTCCCCCAAATTGCACGATGGCTCCATCTGGTTTTTCAATATCAACAATGCTTTCTACATCTTCAGCAGTTAATGGTTCAAAATATAAACGATCTGCAATATCAAAGTCAGTTGATACTGTTTCAGGGTTGTTATTAACAATAATTGTATCGTATCCTGCTGCTTTTAAGGCCCATACACAATGTACCGAACAGTAATCGAATTCGATACCTTGTCCTATACGAATTGGTCCTGATCCTAAAACCATGATTTTTTTCTTTTCTCTTTGAGGTTCTACTTCGTTCACTCCACCTTGAATTGAATAGTAATAAGGTGTTTGTGCATCAAATTCTGCCGCACATGTATCAACAACTTTATAAGCTGAAACAATATTATTTTCTTTACGCATTTGATGAATTTCTTGTTCTGTTTTTCCAGTTAATTCAGCAATGACTCTATCTGGGAATTGTAATCTTTTTGCTTGTTTTAATAAATCAACTGTTAATTCTTCTGTTTTAATTCTTTCTTCCATTTCTACTAAATGTTTGATTTTATCAATGAACCAAACATCAATTTTAGTAATTTCATGGATTTCTTGTTCAGTAATTCCTTTTCTTAAGGATTCAGCTACTGCAAAGATACGTTGATCATCAACATCTTTTAATTTTTGTTTTAATTCATCATGTGTTAATTTTGTAAAGGCATCTAAATGTAAGTAGAAAACATTTTGTTCAAGAGAACGTAAAGCTTTCATTAAAGCTCCTTCAAAGTTATTACAGATTGACATAACTTCTCCAGTTGCTTTCATTTGTGTTCCTAATTTTCTTGAAGCATCAACGAATTTATCAAATGGCCATTTAGGAATTTTACATACAACATAGTCTAATGTTGGTTCATAAGAAGCGTATGTTTTACCTGTAACGGCATTTTTGATTTCATCCAAGGTATATCCTAAAGCAATTTTAGCCGCTAATTTAGCAATTGGATAACCTGTTGCTTTAGAAGCTAAAGCTGATGAACGAGAAACACGTGGGTTTACTTCGATAACACAATATTCAAAGCTATTTGGATTTAATGCATATTGTACGTTACATCCACCTTCAATATTTAATGCTGTAATGATATTTAAAGCTGATGAACGTAACATTTGATATTCTTTATCTGATAAAGTTTGGCTTGGTGCCACAACAATACTATCTCCTGTATGAACACCAACAGGATCTAAGTTTTCCATGTTACATACAGTAATGCAGTTTCCTGCACTATCTCTCATTACTTCATACTCGATTTCTTTCCATCCAGCAATACATCTTTCAATTAAACATTGACTTACTCTTGATAGACGTAAACCATTTGAACAAATATCATGAAGTTCTTTTTCATTATTTGCGATACCTCCACCAGTACCACCTAAAGTATAAGCAGGTCTTACAACAACTGGATAACCAATTTTTTCGGCGAATTCTAAAGCGTCATTCACATGGTTAACAACGATGGATGCAGCACATGGTTCGTTAATTCTTTCCATTAAGTTTTTAAATTCTAAACGATCTTCTGCAAGTTTGATGGTATCTGTATTTGTCCCAATTGTACGAACATTGTGTTCTTCTAAGAATCCTTCATCCGCTAAAGCCATAGCGATGTTTAATGCATTTTGTCCACCTAATGTTGGTAAAATGCTATCTGGTTTTTCTTCCATGATTAATTTTTTAACAACAGGTACAGTTAATGGTTCGATATAAACTTTATCTGCGATATCAGCATCTGTCATGATAGTTGCTGGGTTTGAGTTAATTAAAACAACTTCTACCCCTTCTTCTCTTAAAGCACGACATGCTTGTGTTCCAGCATAATCGAATTCTGCTGCTTGACCAATGATGATAGGCCCTGAACCGATAACTAATACTTTTTTTATACTTAAATCTCTTGCCATCTTATTTACCCTCCATCATTTTTTCAAATTCATCAAATAAAGCATCTGTATCTAATGGACCAGCACATGCTTCTGGATGAAATTGTACTGTTTTAATATTTTTACCAATATATTCAACACCTTCAATTGTTTGGTCATTTACATTAATAAACCAAGGTTTTGCGATATTTCGATCAATAGAATCATCACAAATTACATAGTTATGATTTTGTGTAGAAATATAAACACGACCTGTATTTAAATCTTTAACAGGATGATTTGCACCATGGTGTCCATATTTTAATTTTTCTGTTTTAAAACCATGAGCTAAAGCCATCAATTGATGTCCTAAACAGATTGCAAAGATTGGTAAACCACTTTCAGATAGTTTTTTAACTTCTTTAATGATTTCAACATTTTCACTTGGATCTCCAGGACCATTTGATAACATCACTCCATCATAGTTTCCTTCAATGATTGTACTTGCAGGAGTAGATGCTGGATAAACTGTGACTTCTATATTTCTCTTTGCAAGTGATTTAGCAATATTCTTCTTAGCACCAAAATCTAATAAAGCAACTTTTCGATCTCCACTACCTACTGTATAAGGTTTGTCACATGTTGTTCTTTCAACGACACCAGTTACTTTAAAGTTATGTATTTTTTCCATCACTTTACTTAAATCATCATATTTTGTTGTTGTAATCATTCCATTCATACAACCTTTATTTCTAATAATTTTAGTTAAATGTCTTGTATCAATTCCTTGAATACAAGGAATATCATGTTCAATTAAATAATCTTTTAAATCAACATTTTTTCTAAAGTTACTTCCAAGTCTTGCAAGTTCATTTACAACAAATCCTTCAACATAAGGTTTTGTAGATTCTTGATCTTCTAAACATACTCCATAGTTTCCAATCAATGGATATGTCATAACAACTGATTGTCCTGCATAGGAAGGATCTGTCAGTACTTCTACATATCCTGTCATCGACGTATTAAATACAAATTCACTGACAACTTCTTTATCAGCTCCTACGCTTTCACCTTCAAATACGTTTCCATCTTCTAAGATTAAATAGGCTTTCATATATTTTCCTCCTTTTTTTGTTATAAAAAAACATATCAATTAAAAATGATATGTTAGAAACAATGAGAATATAAAAATGAGGTACTCGTATTCAATTGTAAGCAATCATATTTGACACTTTGTTGTAACATAGCCCTCATCTCCTTTTGTTCTTGAATAGTATAGTAGATTTGACAACATTTTTCAACACCAATTTATAATTTTTTATTATTATGTAATTTTATTTTATTAACATTTTTTTAGTATAAGAAAAAAGAGATTTTACTCTCTTTCTATGATTGAAAATACTTTTCTATTTCTTTTACTTCCTTTTCAGGTATTTCTAATAAGTTAATTGCTTCTTTAAATGACATTTGTAATCCTATCATTAGTTTTTTTACATGCGCTATATTCTTTTCTTTACGTTCTATTTGTTTGCCTTCATTTCTTGCTTCTAAGGCAATGCTTTCACCTAAATCACACATATCTTTAACCTCACTTTCTATTTTCTTTGTATTCAATCCATATTCTTCTATAATTCTTTGCTTTCCCTTATAATCTAATACATTATTTAGAAGGACCATCAATGGTGTCAATAATTCATCATGTTCTTCATACTTTTTATTTAAGTCATGTTCTTTGTTTAAGTATATCGCAAGAATTACTCCCTTGTCATAAATTTCTTTTTCTTCTACTGTCGTTCCACAAATAATCCTTTCATTTGTTTCATAGACATTCATATGCCCATCTTTTCTTTTTGGTGCTTTTGGCATGATCCATAATGAATAGACCTTCTTCATCCCATCATAGTTTTTATCATCATATTCGCTTCCCCATTACTCTGATACTATTCTTGAAACATAAGCATATCCTCTGGTAATAATAGAATATCCTGGATAAGGATTATTTTGTATTTCTACATTTAAATAAACCCGTATATTCTTTCCATCTTCTTGTGGTACATCAATATAACATAAAATATCATAATAAACCATACCTTCATCTTTGATGAAGCCCTTTTTATCTACAAGATGAAAATGTGGATTAACTATTAGATCACCTATATGTACTCCTTTTATTAGTCTTCTAATTTCTTCAACATTTAAATGATTTGCTTCATCTACAGCTGCCTTTATGATTCTTGATAATACTTCTTCATTTCCTATGATCATCTTACATAAATGATCATACATTGTTGTTTGTTTACTCGTTGTTATTTTATTGATTGTTTCCATAAGTAGTCCTCCTACTTATTTATTCGCTCTTTTTTTATTTTTTCTTCTTTTTTGTAAAAATAAAAAAATTGTTAGGAAATCTTATGACTTCCTAACAATCATTCATATTAATCTTTAATTGCTTTATGATATTCTTGAAGTGATTTTACTTCATGTGTTCCATGAATTTCAGCTTCTAAGATACCTTCTACAGCTGCATTTGCAGCAGCAATGTTTGTCATGTATGGAATTTTCATTTTAATAGCTGTTTTTCTAATATAACTATCATCATGTGCAGATTCTTTACCATGTGGCGTATTGATCACCATATCAAGTTCACCATTTGTAAGAGCATCTGCAATATTTGGACGACCTTCTTTGATCTTTTTAATTTTGATAGCTGGAATGTTATTGCTATTGATTAATTCAAATGTTTTACCTGTAGCCACAATTTCAAATCCTGCATCATAATATTTTCTAGCAAGAGCAACAACATCTTTTTTATCTCTATCAGAGACAGAAATTAAAACACGACCAGATGTTGGTAATTTTGTTTGAGTAGCTTCTTCAGCTTTAAAGATAGCAGCTCCATAAGAATTAGCTAAACCTAATACTTCTCCTGTTGATCTCATTTCAGGCCCTAAAATTGGATCAACTTCAGGGAACATATTGAATGGGAAAACAGCTTGTTTTACACCAATATGAGGAATCTTTCTATCTTTTAAATCTTTAACAGGTGATGGTCTACCTGTAAGTTCACGCGTAACGATATCTGTTGCAAGTTTTACCATGTTGATGTTACATACTTTAGATACTAAAGGTACTGTTCTTGAAGCACGTGGATTTGCTTCTAAAACATAAACTTTATCATCAGCAATCGCATATTGCATATTCATTAAACCACGTACATTCATTTCTCTAGCAATTTTCTTAGTATATTCTTTTATTGTTTGTACATGTCTTACTGGAATATGTTTAGATGGTAAAATACATGCTGAGTCCCCTGAGTGAATACCAGCAAGTTCAATATGTTCCATAACAGCAGGCACAAAAACATTTTCTCCATCAGAAATAGCATCTGCTTCACATTCCATCGCATCATTTAAGAAACGGTCAATTAAGATAGGACGATCAGGTGTTACCCCAACAGCAGCTGCCATATATTGTTTTAATGAATCATCATCATAAACAACTTCCATACCTCTACCACCTAATACGTAAGATGGTCTTACCATTAATGGATAACCAATTCTTTGAGCGATTTCTAAAGCGTCATCGATTGTTACAGCCATTCCTGATTCAGGCATTGGAATTTCTAATTTTTCCATCATTTCATTAAATAAGTCACGATCTTCAGCCATATCAATAGTTTCAGGTGTTGTTCCTAAAATATTAACACCATTTTCTTTTAATTGACTTGCAAGATTTAATGGTGTTTGTCCACCAAATTGAGCAATGACTCCTAATGGTTTTTCTTTTTCATGAATACTTAAAACATCTTCTAATGTTAATGGTTCAAAATAAAGTTTATCAGATGTATCATAATCTGTTGAAACTGTTTCTGGGTTACAGTTAACAATGATTGTTTCAAATCCTAATTTCTTTAAGGCAAGAGAAGCATGAACACAGCAATAGTCAAATTCAATACCTTGACCAATTCTGTTAGGTCCTCCACCTAAGATCATGATTTTTTTATTATTTGAAACTTCATCTTGATCTTTTCCATTATATGTAGAGTAATAATAAGAACTATCTTTTGTACTTGATACATGAACTGGTTCCCAGACTTGATGCATACCCATAGCAAGTCTTTGATTTCTAATTTCTTTTTCTTCAACATCTAATAACTTAGAAATATATTTATCAGCAAATCCATCTTTCTTCGCTTGTTTTAAAACGTCGTCTGGTAATTGATTTCCTTTATAAGAAGCAATTTTTTCTTCTTCTTCAACGAGTTCTTTCATTTGTTCAATGAAATAATGTTTAATTTTTGTAAGTTCAAATAATTCATTAACAGTAGCTCCTTTTCTTAAAGCTTCATACATAATGAATTGTCTTTCACTTGTTGGATTAATTAATAATTTTAATAATTCATCTTTAGATAAATCATTAAAGTTCTTTGCATATCCTAAACCATAACGTCCTGTTTCTAAAGAACGAATTGCTTTTTGAAAAGCTTCTTTATAAGTTTTACCAATACTCATAACTTCCCCAACAGCTTTCATTTGTGTACCAAGTTTATCTTCTGCTCCTTTGAATTTTTCAAAAGCCCAACGTGCAAACTTAATAACAACATAATCCCCATCAGGATAATATTTATCTAACGTTCCATATTTACCACATGGAATTTCATCTAATGTAAGTCCAGCCGCTAACATTGCTGAAATTAAAGCAATAGGGAAACCTGTTGCTTTAGAAGCTAAAGCAGATGAACGTGATGTTCTTGGATTGATTTCAATAACAACAATACGATCAGTTACTGGATCATGAGCAAATTGAACATTTGTACCTCCAATAACTCCAATTGATTCAACAATACGATAAGCTTGTTCTTGTAAACGATTTTGCACTTCTTTTGAAATTGTAAGCATTGGTGCACTACAGAAAGAATCTCCAGTATGTACTCCTAATGGATCAATATTTTCAATAAAACAAATTGTAATCATGTTATTTTTAGCATCTCTTACAACTTCTAATTCTAATTCTTCCCATCCTAAAATAGATTCTTCAATTAAGCATTGGTGTACTAAACTTGCTTGCAACCCTCTATTTACAACTGTTTTTAATTCATCAACATTGTAAACAAGTCCTCCACCTGCTCCACCCATTGTATAGGCAGGTCTTACAACTACTGGATATCCTAATTTATCAGCAATAGCTAAAGCTTCATCAACCGTATTTGCAATTTCACTTCTTGCCATTTCAATACCAAGTTCATTCATGGCTTTTTTGAATTCTAAACGGTCTTCTCCACGTTCAATAGCATCTACTTTTACCCCTAATACTTGAACGTTATATTTGTCTAAAACTCCGGCATTACTTAATTCAGAACATAGATTTAAAGCTGATTGTCCACCTAAGTTAGGAAGTAAAGCATCTGGTCTTTCTTTTTCAATGATTTGTGTTAATCTTTCTACATTCAATGGTTCAATATATGTCACATCTGCAGTTTCTGGATCTGTCATAATTGTAGCTGGGTTAGAATTGACTAAAACAATTTTATACCCTAATCCTCTTAATGCTTTACAAGCTTGTGTTCCTGAATAATCAAATTCACATGCTTGACCAATAATAATTGGTCCTGAACCAATGACTAATACTGTGTTAATATCTTCTCTTTTTGGCATCTTTAATCCTCCTTTTGATTGTAAAAAAAACATATCTTAGAAAAGATATGTTTCAAATTAAAAAATAAAAAGCGAAAAAGGGCCCATGTCTTTATATTGAATTGTCATAAGTAGATCTTTTTTCATAATGGCCTCCTATAAGCAATTTCGCTCTATCTATAGAAAAATTATATAAGATAATGATTGGGAATTAAATAAATTAAAATATAATTATCATACTAATTTTTTATTTCCATGCCAAATAATATCCTTGACAATTCTTTTTAAGTTGAGCTGTTGCTTCTTGTTTCTTTTTTATTCCCATTTCATTTGTATACGTATATTCAACCATCACAGTATCTTCATCTAAATAGTTTTCAAAGTTCACATCTATATCTAATACTTCCAAATTTGTTTCACCATTTGTTTGGGAAATAAGTTGTGCAGATTGAAGGATTTGAATAGGAAGATTTATTGTTCCATTAAAATGATCTTCTTCTTTATTTAAAGAAAGTGTATATGTATCTTTATCTGTTTTAAAAATAACTTGTGCTGTTGTATTATCTTGATAATTTTTTAAAATCAAATCAATATTTATATTATAACTATCCTTTTTAATATCACTGATATAACCACTAAAATAAGAACAAATAGAATTTGTATCTAGTGAAATTGGTTGATCACCATAAAAGTCATTGATTTGTTGTTGCAACGAAGAATTTGCTTCTTCCAATGCATCCATTCTCTCACTCATCTTAACTGCTACATAACTTTCCATAATAATAACTACAAAAATAACAATTCCAAAGATAATAATCATATTTCGATGATTAGTACTTTGATCCGTTTTTATTTTTTTCTTTCATCTAAAAGTTCTTCTAAAGAGATGCCAAAAACATCAGCCATAGCCTTACAACTTTGTATATCAGGTGATGACTGATTACTTTCCCATTTTGATATTGTTTGTCTTGATATATGTAATTCTTCTTGCGATAATCCCTTCATTTTCCGATATTTTTGAATACGTTCTCCAAGTGTCATATAATCTTTCATCCTTTTATTCATCATAACATGAGATAAGAAGAAGATATGCTCTAAGGATTAACATTTTGTCTATAAATCTTTACTTTAATAAAAATCAAATATTTCGTACAATTATCTAAAGGAGGAATTCTATGAAATCTAAAATACTCTTTATTTGTTGTTTTATTTTATTATTATGTGGTTGCTCAAAAAAGGAAGACACTAAAACCGAAGAACTTCTTACAAATAATGATATTGGTTTTACAATTATCGTTGAAGATGGTCGTGGAATTACAAAGGATTCTAAGATAAATCATATAAATGATTATATTGGTGATCAGTATATAGAATCAAAAAAGAATAATGATACAGTTTATTATAATGATTCTATTCAAATTACTTTGAATAAAAAGAATAAAGTTAAAAAAGTAGAACTATTTACAGATCATTACAAAGTTGAAGGTAATTTCTACGTTGGTTTAGAAAAAAATAATTTAGATTACGAAAATCACAAAGAAGCGAACAATCAATATATTGCCTATAGTGAGAATAAAACAGTTAAAATGACCTATACGCTTTCAAACAATACAATTACAAAAATCACATTAGCCTAAAAATAGTTATCGATCAGATAACTATTTTTCTTTTAATTTCTTCATTTTTTCTTCTTTTGCAATCGTTTTAAAAATAATACTTTTACTTGTAGGACTATATGATTCAAAATCTATCTCATGTGCATGCTCATCATATATTGGTGCATCATCCACAATAATCGTTACATTCATACGTAAAATATCATAAATTCTTTTTACTAATTTATTATTGGGATTTAAATTAGGATTTGTTTCAATTCTATAAATAGTACTCTCACTTACTCCTAAGCCCTCTGCAAGCTCTTTTCTAGAAACGCCTCTTTCTATTCTTTTATTCATAATTATCTCATTAACATTCATTATCCGTCACCCTTTTAATTCATGTTAACAATTAAATCGTGCATTTTACGCATTATAAAAGATACCTTCAGGAACGATAACTATTCTTTCATGCACGTTCTATTGACTTTATATTTGTGTCAAATATAAAGTACACTTAAGGAGGTAATTATGATAAACTATTTAATTGAAAAATACTTTGCATTGTTAGGTGGAGTTGCCTATAGTAACGCAACATCAATGTCTGCATTTAACTATTATGAATTCGAAAAACCTGAACAATTAAAGAATTTAGACAAATAAGGAAGGTGGCATCATTATGAATATTTTGATATTAGAGGATACAAATACTTTTGTAGAGGAGTTTGTTGATATACTCAAAAATAACAATCTATTCACTGATGCCCATTTCTTTTGTCTAGAGGATCACTTTGAAAAGATTGATAACACAAAAGACTACCAAATTATTTTTATAGATGTTCATTTCTTTATAAATTATATATGTCTTTTTGA
>ENA-ORUA01000528-ORUA01000528.1-human-gut-metagenome-genome-assembly--contig:-NODE-528-length-41040-cov-6.069440_pt1 | contig 41040 bp, 51 predicted proteins | sample MGYA00242076_ERZ509201 | MGnify/ENA primary metagenome ERZ509201 (study PRJEB26280, sample SAMEA2338863) | human gut metagenome | biome: human gut; feature: human-associated habitat; material: faeces...
CTATATACTTTTTGACAGTAGCTTCACTTATATGTCCTACAGTAGATATAAAATAGCCATTAGACCACAATTTACCACACTTAGCATAAAATTGTTTTAACTGTGGATATGCTTTGAACATTTTAACCTTCGTACATAATTAGTTCTTTTGCATACGGAAGACCTTCAACCCATTCTACAAAAGATTTTGACCATTCTGTAAGTTTGTGATTCTTACGTTGAAAATACATATTACGAACATTTTCATAATTCATAGTAATAGTTCTTGTTTGTAACCATGATTCAGGAAGCAATCTTATAAGTTCTTTCCAATATCTCTTATCCTTTGTTTCGAGATATTTTAATCTAAGCATTTCTAAATCAGCTATATGTCTTTCAAACATTTCTCCAATAATATCATTATTTCCAAAAGTTAATTCAGAATAGCAATCATCAATTTCAAAGCACTCTAATGTGATTGGTGTTGTAGCAAGTTTATGCATTGTACTTGTAGAGTTAGCCGTAGTTCCCACCTTGTATACATCACATTCCTTCCACCAGTAAAGAGGTGCAGTTATGTCAACTGATACCATAATTTGTCTCATAAATTTTCTATGTTCATTTCCTGCCTTAATAAGTGTTTGTGCAAGTTTCATATCGTTTTGACCTATTGTAAAATTATTACAATACAAATCATCATTACAACTGTTTTCATGTACTTTACTTGGACAATCTGAACGACAACCATTTAAGCAATTATAATTATATCCGCTATCACTTCTATTGTGGCTATTCATCGGATTTCTCATCCCTCTGAGTGCCCCTTCAAAATTAAATACTTCTGTGTTTTCAAATTTCAAATTATATTCCTCCAATTCTTGTTTTTATAAATTGAATTTTTCAATAAGATATTTGTATAATTTATAAGCCCAATTTGCCAATTGCCATGCAGTAATACAATTTAATAATAAAAAGTAGATTGAAAATGATAAAGTAATTACTGCGGATAATACCAAATGGAAAAATATAACAATTATACTTATAAGTAATAGTTTTTTCTTCATATATTCTCCTTGCTGTTATATTCTCTGCTTTTATTTACTAATTTATCCATTTGAGCTTTGTATCTCCCTTGTATCCTTTTTGCCATACGAACCAAGCATAACATTTTGCACTTGACATTTTTTTGGGAGTGCCATCTTTATTAAATAAAACATTGCCTTGCTTATCTTTTGCTGTAAAATCTCCGTTTATTCCACATAAAATACGATTAACACATACATATACGGTTTGTGGAGGATTGTTTTCAAATAATTCTCTTCTATTGTCACTTTCTAAAAATTGTATAGGTAAAAATAACGCTAGTTTTCCATTATCAGGTAATAATTCTAAAGAGTGTAAAACCCAATTTTTACTATAAGTATATGGTGGATTTGTCACTATATTAGGTGCTAATGCTTCCTTACATTCAAAAAAGTCTACATTTCCTTGTCCATATCCTCTATCAATTAAATCAGTGCTAATTACTTTATACCCTAATTCTTCAAGTCTTTTCGACAGATGCCCCTCACCGCAACAATTTTCCCAAATTGCACCTTCAAATTTTTCTACTTCACATATTAAATTAGCAGCTTTTGGTTCTGTTGCATAATAATCATATTTGGCTCTTTCGTAGTCAGTATGATTACTAGCCCCTAAAGTTACAAATGTTGTTTTTTTATTACCAGTCCAATCTTTATTATTACTCAATTTTGTTCACCATTTAATTAGTAGCTGCGCAGCTTTACTCACATGTGAACGTTCTTATATCCTTTCTTAAACTATTAATTTATTTATATTGGAAATTTTGAGTTGAATAACTCTTGAAAATTAGTTTATACTCTAACATATATACATTAATTTAATAAATGATTATTTATGTTACATTCTTCTCTTCTAAATGAAATAATTCTACCATCTTCAATACAAGAAATCATTACAATATCAGTTTTATTAATTGTTCTTTATGAACATCGAATGTTTTAATTCAAGTGTGTGTCAATTTATTAGATATAATTGTCTCATCCTTTCTGTAACTAAATTTATTTTAATAATCGTTGGCTTGCTATATTAAAGTATTCTCTATTTAACTCAACTCCAAGCCAATTTCTATTATTTTCTTTTGCAACAAGCAAGTGTGCACCACTTCCAGCACAAGGATCAAATACAATATCACCTTCATTGCTATTATCAAGAATTAATTCCCTTAATAAATTGTGATTTTTCTCAGTAGGATGTAATTTGCTTCTACCACATGGATATTCGAAAACTGGATTTTTACAATAAGCATTAAAAGTTCCACCTTTCTTTTTAAACCATACAGCATTTTCAATCCCAGATAAATATATGTATTGTCCATTCATCGGACTTGGATTTGTTTTCTTCCAAACAATATGTCTAACTGTACCTAACTTTTGTTTCTGTTTATTATTAAAAAACTGATAAATTTTAGAAATTTGCTCTTTGCTACAAAATATAATAATCGTACTAGATGTTACTCTATATACCTCTGAAAGAAAATTTTCTAATTCAAAAGTTATAATATCAGCTTGTTCCTTGTTAAGATTTCTTAATCCATTATTGTCTCTATTTATAACACCATACGGAATATCTGTAAGGGTAAGATTTACCCCCATCTTCCATAGTTTTCATATAATTCATACAATCATCATTGCTTAAATTATTAACATCTTTTAATATCATTAAAAACTACTTGGAGTAAGGATATCCTTATTGTGTACACAAACCTCGCACTCCTTTCATTTATTGTCTTTTTATGCGTACATATCACACATTTCTTCATTGCTTTTTTTTAAAATTTTTTCTTGAATATTCTATTCTACCTATTAACCATATAATTTCAATAGATAATTCATCTGTATTTATAAATTTATAAATACGCATTATATTAAACAACAATCCTTTCCATGAAACATATTTTATTATTCTCTTATTTCAGACCAAGAATTATCATCTTCATCAAGGTTAGAAAAATATATAGTCATACCAACAGTATGTTCATCTACCGTAAATTTTTCATGATTCTTATAAAAATATCCTCTTTTTATATCAATATTAATATCGTCAGAAGTTAAATTTGATTTATTGTATATTTGTATATGGTCATTTTCTCTATTTTCATCACAACCTACAAGTAGGGAAAACACACTACTGACAATTATAATTAAAGTAAATTTTTCTTCATTTTTTCATCCTCAAATTTACATAATATATATTTTTATATATTATTATTTTCTATATTTCTCATTAGTTTCAAATCCAATCCATTTTCTATGTAATTTTTCGGCAATACAACAAGGTTGTATCCAATAAAACTTACTATTGGATTGTTTGAAAATACACTCATACAAATACCTACTAATGCAACTACAAAATATCCAATTAATACCATTGTTGGATTTAATCTACTAAAACTATCTTGAAAAAATATACACATAATTGTATTTACTAAAAATCCCCAAAGTAAAATTATGCCAATAGCAATATTGTATTGTTTATTTGTTAATTTGTTATACATTTTTATTCTCCTCTCTAAATCATAAATTTTTATCACAAAAATTTACACAGATCCATTCTTCTACGTTTTTTGACTTCAAAACTCTTTCATTAGATCTACAATACTCTGCAATTTATCAACGTATATTTGTGCTTCTTGTTTATTCTCCAAGTTTTTGATATTAGCAGGTACAATAGCTAAAGTTGCTTCATCAAATACTTTCTCATCTTTGTATAAGTTCATAAAATCAATCATTACGCCCATGTCAACACACTCTAAATTTGGTTGCAAGCAAATCACATCACCTTTATTTGGATGTAGTTTTCTAACTTTAATAAGTGTCTGTTTAAATAATTTCTTTTTCTGTCTCTTATTCATTTATTTATCTTCCTATTATATTATTCTCCTAACTTCTACATTTGACACTACCACCAGCATCAATGTCACCTAATACATTTCCACAAGTAATTGATCCACCAGCATCTATATCACCATTAACATCTCCACTGACTTCACAACTACCACCACAATTAATACTTCCAGAATTACCATGTACCTCTACTGAGCCACCGCAATCAATATTATTGATATCTCCCTCAATAACAACTTTAATATCGCCACTGCTATATTCTTGGATTGTTTTGTCATTTACAATAATTCTTCCATTATTGATGATTACATTACTTCCTGATAAAGCGATTGTTTTGCCATTAATAGTTATTCTGTTCATTGCGTTACCTCCGTATAAATATTCTCTGTTGAAAATTAGCTTCAAGTCTTTTATATTTTATAATTCTTCCAATTTATCCTTAAAAAACAATCTTCTCAATGTACAAATGTCACTTGGAACAGATTCAATATCTTCAACATCATGCAACTTTCTCACCCATGCGTAATATTCGTTTGCAATTGGAGTTGTTAAAGCAGAGGTTTTTTTGATATATCCGTTTCTAATAGCCTCATGTGAAATAGCTCGCATAAATTTCCAAAAATTATAATATGTAAGTTTCAACTTTGTCATATATCCGATGTTATCTTCAATTACAAATCCTTCAACCTTTCTGCCATTATACTCATAATCTTCTTCGTGTATGTCATAGTACCAATCATAAAAATCCTGCCAGTTTGCAATCTCAAATGCCTTTTCTTTCGGTGTTAATCCAAATTGATAAGCAATATCGCACATTGTTCCGTAGTCATACTTAGCAAAATCCATCTGATTATAAACGATGTCTAACAGGTATAATTTACTTTGGGTATATTCGATAATATGGGGATCATTCTTCATATCAACATTTTCAAATACAAATGACACATTATTATCTTTTGCAAACTGCTTCATTTTTCCTCTGTTTTCTGGTGTAATCTGATTATAAATTGCTTCTTTCAGCCATTCTACAAACTGACTATTAATGGTTGACTTACTTGCAATAAATAAGTCATCATTGTATTCGTCATAGCTTACAATACCTAAATAACCATTTTCTTTTACATACACTGTAACAGGGAATTGAAGCTTATGTTGTAACATGTCAAATTTTGTTTCTGGACGTTCGTTAATATTGAAGAACTTGTCGTATGCCCTTGCTGCTACTTTTCCCTTAAATGTATCAAGATATAAACCTCTTGCTTTTGTAGTCTGCTCGTCCCATACTTTGTCATAGAAAGCTTTGTTTGTGAAATTAAAGGAAGAAATGTTACTAAATTTCTTTTCCTTAATATATCTGTTTGATCTCAATTCAATAATTACATCAGCTACAGAACTGCTAGTTACACTCTGTTCTTCTCTCATTTCTGGTGTTTTAAACATCTCATTGTTAATTGCTACTTCATGCATACCATTTTTATCAAGCTGTACACATCTTAAGTCTCCACCAAACTCAACTCTGCCTTCAAGATTAAATACTCTATTATTTACACGAATTGGAACTTGCTTGGTATTTCTATGACCATGAATCTGATAATAATTTGATGGCATCTTTTCAGAAAATGTTTCTGCAATTTTTTCAAAATCATTGTAATTACCAACACCATGAATCATTTGATCTGTTGCAACAAACGTAATATTATCTGGTAATATGCTTAATCCTCCATGAGTGACCAAATAAACATTTTCTTCATATTTGTAATAAGCACACTGTCCGAATTTTCTATAAAGCTGACGAACATCTTTTTTATCAATCTTTGCATCTTCTAATTGTGGTTTTGTTACAAGTTCAAATTCTTTCGATTTACCTGTACAATCATTAGCCCATAACCAAAGCAATCTTTCATGATTTCCTTCAAGCATAAGGACATTTTTCTTGTCCTTAATAGAAATTAAATACTTAACCACATCAGCATTTTCAATGCCTCTGTCCACATAATCACCACAAAAGATATAGAATTCATCATCTTTAATACCACCGTTATCATCAAGATATTTCTTCAATGCCGTATAACATCCATGAACATCACCAATATGATGAATCCTTTTATATTCAGACAGGTCAAATAACTTCGTCCAAATTGTGTCCAACTCGTTAGGCTTAATAACTTTAATACCAGATGGAATTTTCTGAGTTTTGAAACGTGAATACATTTTATCAATCGCTTCATCAGGAACTCTTTTCAGTTCCTCTCTATTTGCGTTTCTTCTCTTTACTTCTTCAATTGGAACATCTGTAAAGTCAACACAATACATTCTATAACGATACGTCTCACACATCTGCTTATATTTGTTCATCTCAGATGTCTTTGAATTTGTAGCATCAATTACCGTAAACTCACCTTTTTGCATACGGATTTCAAGTAAATTAAATAATGTCTTCCATACAGTTTTATCATTACTTTGACTGATTCCTACTGTTCCATCAGGCTGCATCACAGGACTCTGACATAATAATCTGATATCATCTGCCGATAGAGCATATGGTTTCAATCCATTCTGCTTAATCCAAGTTGATTTTCCACAACCAGCAGATCCACGCAACAAAAGTAATACTCTCATATGTACCCTCTCTTTCTATTTTATATGTATTTATTCTTTCTTTTTTATTGGAATTTGAGCGGAATTGCTCTTTAGATTTATTAGATGCAATCATCTGAAGCGTATCTTCAAGTTATTAAAAGCTTTTCCGACCATCTGTAATTCCAGTCATCCAATAAATGAGTTCTTCTCTGTCATTCTTTAATTTGCCATCTAAAACACGATTTAAAATCTCATTAAGCCAATAGCCAACATCTTTACCACTTTTAATATGCATCGCATTCATTACATCTTTACCGTTGACAGCCAAATTCTTCAGAGAAAAACATTCATCATCCTGTAAAACTTCTTCCAAAATATACCAAATGTTATCAATTTTCTGTAATCGTGTTCTCTGATCCATATCTGCTTGTGCTTTAATATCAGCTCTACGAACATTTAATAATCTTCTAAATTGTTCTTCTCCGATTTTATTAAGCCATCTCTTAACATATTTCTTTCCGACTTCAAAAGTGGCATCATGATAATAAACCAATTCAACAACTTTTTCTCTCGTATCATTATCAAATCTTAGACGCTTCATAATCTCATTAGTCATATCAGCACTTACTCTCCCATGACCTTTGAAGTGTCTAATACCGTCTTCACCGTCCTGATAACAGTGTGGTTTACCAAAATCGTGAAAGAATATTGCCAATGATGTAATCAAATCTTTTGGATTTAATTCTGGTTCGCAATCACATTCATAAGCTTGTATTGCGTGTACGGTATGATTCCACACATCATAAATGTGATATGGATTATTCTGTTGGAATCCAACCATGTCTTTGATTTCAGGGATAAATAACGAGAATACTTCATGGAATAGTCCAATTTGTATATAAAAGTCACTTGATGCAGCAATTTTGCAGAACTCGCTATTAATTCTTTCAATAGAAACATTCTCCAAATTCTTATACATTTTATGAATATTTAAGCTTACATCAGAATCAACCACAAATTCTAACTGAGAAGCAAATCGAATAGCACGTAAAATTCTCAAAGCATCTTCCGAAAATCTGTCTTCTGGTCTTCCAACACATCTAATCTTGTAATTCTCAATATCTTCCATACCATTAAACGGATCAATAAGACCAACTTCATCATTGTATGCCATTGCATTGATTGTAAAATCTCTACGTTTTAAATCTTCTTCAAGACTTCGTGTAAATGTAACGCTATCAGGTCTACGGCTATCTGAATAATCACCATCAATTCTATAAGTGGTACACTCATAAGATTCACCATCAATTACAATGGTAATAGTTCCATGTTGTAATCCTGTCTCAATAATTCTTTTATCCTTAAATACTTCCATCATCTCATCTGGTGTAGCAGATGTTGTAATATCATAGTCATGAATAGGTCTTCCAAGAATACTATCTCTTACTGCACCACCACATAAGAATGCCTCATATCCATTATTATGCAGAATATTGATTAATTCTTTGCAGCCTTTTGGCATTGATATATGTAATGATTTTGTCTTTATATCTACCATCTCCCTTCATTTTACAGAAATCTTCCTTGGTAATCTTACGAAAATAATAACCACATTTTCCTTTCGTTGTTTTGTTTTTATCAGAGCGTCTAACTGCATTCTCACTAATATGATAATATTTAGAACAATCCAAAATATTTTCATATATTCCATCAATTTCATTATTGTTCCTATATGCAATAACAGGAGAAGACTTCCAATTATCTATTCCTGTTTTATTCAATTTATAATCAAAAGAATGATTTATATTATATTTCGCAGTACACCACTCTAAATTCATAACATCGTTATTTAATTTATTTCCATCTTTGTGATTGACTTGTGGTAGATTACCATGGTTTTCAAGATAAGTTATTGCGACAACTCTGTGAATTCCTATATATTTTTTACCGAATCTATTGCTTAATGTGACATTTTCATAGCCATATTTGTCTATTTTAGATTTTAATTTATAAGGTACAATCTTTCCTTTCACTAAATAGATTTCACCATTTTTACTCACCAAATAATCTTCATAATTTTTAATAAATTCACACCTAAGAAAAATTTCTATGCGGTTTTGAATTTTCTGTAATAATTCATCTGTCCTATATAAACCAAATCCATCTTTCTTCTTAACTGGATGAATATTTAATTTATCAAAAATACTTGGAGATATATTCAGAAACTGAATGATTTGTTGTTTAGTAAGATAATCTTCTTCTAAAATATTAATATTTGGTATTTTTGTATATAGTATTTTATATCACCTCTTTCAAATTCACCTCAATTTTTGGTGTATCAACAAACTTTGCAAGCAAGCCTTCGTGGTAGAACACCTTGTCACTTTCAGTTACTTCTTCTCCTAAGAAGTGTCTAAGTACGAATGGCATCATATAATTATCCAAACACTTAAACTCAATATCATATTCTCTGTTATCTCTGTATATTTTCTTATAATATCCATCAGTGCCATTGATTTTATGAAGTGAAAATAATTCAACTCTAAATGGAATATTGGATTTTGTATTTAATCTCTCTTCGATGTAACTCCTCACTAAATTTAAAGTATATAAATTGCTTGCTGTTGTCATATCATAAACAATCTCATCATTTGAGAAGAATACAATTCTCTCTTCACCAACGATGTCATATAATAACGATAATGTCTGATCCATAATGTACTTTTAATATGTGATATGTCTTTTAGGATTGCAATTACCCAAAATAACCTGACGGATGTATTTGCTATTTATAATATGTTTGTTGTCTGTGAATTGGGAAATAAAATCTTCCCATGTATCTACTCCACCAAATATATCCTTGTTGTATCCATGTAACGATGAAAAATTAGCCTTTTTCATATCAATACTGATAAAAACTCTTCCATCATTAGTCGGTTTAAATATATCTTTATTTGGTAAATTTTTATGAATTACAGCATACTTGTTCATATCCTCTGCATTAAATAACTGATATGTCTCTGATTCTTTAATACTTGTAATAGCGTAGTCTTTTACACGATTATATTCCTCAAAATAATCCTGTTCAGAATTGTATTTCTGCAATTCATTTACACATCTGTTCCACTTCTCAACAGTTCCGTAAAATTTATCAAATAGTTTTATCCTATCTGAAAAATATGGCTCTTGGAACAATCTAATTGGTATATTGCAATCCTTACAGAATCTTTCTTTTGCTCTATTTGATACTTCCATCAGACATCTCCTTTCACAATTCGCTCATTTACATACATCTTAAATTCATTGATTTTCTTATAATCTGGTTTATCAGGTAAAGATGTATTTTCTTTTGCATATTCAAAACGTTTTTCATATTCATTCAATAAATCATAGAATTCAGAAATAGGCTGTCTATTCTCATCTAAATATTCTCCGTTTCTAATACTCATAAGCAAATCGTGTTCATCCGATCTATAAGTGATAATCTCTTCCTTTTCCAGAATATCAATACACATCATATATAATCGAATCAAATGAGCCATATGTTTTCCTAATTTATCATGGGCTATAGCTTTTTCATTTCTTTTGCCAAATTTACTATAACTACTAACAATGGACTTCATTTCGTTCCACATACCAGTCCAATCCCTCAATGGATAATGTTGTAAGTTTACATCCATAAAAATCTCACTATCATACCCTTCCTGCACAGCCTTATCAATGTATAATTTCACATCACTGTTTTCGTAAGGATAATATCTGTTTTTAAACTCATATCTTGCATTGTTGATACTTTTTAAAATGTAAGCTTCATTTTCTGCCTGACCAACCAATCTTGCAGCCTTGTTCTCCATACGTCTTAACTGACTAGAACTATAGTTTCCAAAGGTATGTATGCAAATTTTAGACAGAAACAGCTTTCTATTATTCAATAATTCTCTGCCAATATCAGAAAGATATAAATAATGTTCTGGCAGACAACCAAGTTGCTCAATTGTATTAGGGTTGCTTGAAGTTAAAAGTTGTATCATTTTATTAAATGAGTATATGGTTGTATCTGTATCAGCATCGATAACTTGCTCAAAATCTGTTCCAAGCAAGATGTCTGATTTACTGTTAAGTGCAATCCCTCTTACATCTAAATCAGATCCTTCTTTATCTATTCCATACGCATGACTTCCACCCAGAGTTAAGATAATGATATTGTCACCCAAATTCTTATCTGTTCTCAGGAAGTCGTATTCTGTTGATTTTAATTTGTTCTTAATATGTTCAATTGTCATTGTCTTAACCTCCAAAAATTTCTGTTGAAACAACGGTTTTATTGTGATTTTTATCTATATATAGTAGGTATTTCATTTCCAAGCCACTGCATATAGTATGTAAGTTATAACTACCATACATCATTATGTGTTTCGCCATCTGAGTAATAAATGTTCCAATCCTTGAATAACTTAATCAATTTATCATTATCCCAATCATATTCATTACAATGTGTAATGGCGATTGATTTTTCGTCTCCAAAATTCTCTACATCATCAGAACATCTACTATATAATTCTCCCAAATCAAGTGTTCCGTATCTCAATGTATCCTGGAATGGGTTTGGTACATTTGTTTTATCAAACATATATTCATTGATAAATCTCTTATTACATTCAGATGGAAATTTACCAGCACCATGTCTCGTTAAATAAGTACGAGATACATAACAAGTTTCAATATTTATCTCATCATTCCATTCAACATTTTCAATTATTCTCTTGGGATTTTTAATACCTGTATTAGACGGTGTTAGATGTGGAAAATATTCTGTGTTGTTCTGATCAAGCAATAAACCTTGTGCAGCTTCAAATACAATATTATTAAATTGATTTAAGAAATAATTATCTGATATAGTCAATGAGTGATTATTCATAAAGTCCCAATCATCTAAAAAGTGTTCAAATATACCATTATCAAGGAATATTCTTGACCATTCATCTGTTAATATAATATTCTCTCTTTCAAATTGTTCTAAGTAATATTCCCTGATATGATTATCTACATCAGTTATACCAGCTTTGTATCTTTTGATAGTTTCAAAAATTCCCAGTCCACAACTACCATGTTTATTTTTCCCACGATTCTCTTCTATAATCTGGTTTGCCATCATATCAAAAGGTGTTGTCAACATACAGTTTTGATTGATATAAACATTTGGAATATATCCTAATTTCATCAATTCATCATATTCCTGCTTAAAAATAATTGGATTAACAATAAAATCCTCAGATAAATATGTACTTGCATGATTGAATGTTCCAGATCCAAAATGATGAAAGACATGTCTGATTCCATCAGGCGTTGTTACGGTATGTCCTCTCTGAGCACCACCATTTGAACAAACAACAATACTATTAGGTTTCTGTGAGAAGTAATCTGTCATAAGACCTTTTCCTTCGTCTCCAAAGTTAGCACCTATCACAATCTTAATGTCTTTCATCTTTTAAATCTCCTATCCTACCAAGTAATTCCTTCTGAGTTAGAAGGTGTAGTAACTGTATCTGTTACATTATTCTCTGCTTCACTAACAATAATATCTACAATCTCATTTGTAATACTATCCATAGTTACTCTTCTAAAGTGTGTATCATCAAGATACTTCTTGTAAGACTTCTCAATTTCTTCTTCATCCCATCTATGACCATGATTTACATCTAAATGATAAATGTTAAACTTCTGAGAAGCCTCTTCGTATAAATCCTTAGTCTCTACATCAGACTTAAGGTTGTCACCTGTCACCTCTGATAAACCATGACCTCTACTCTTAAATGGAAGATATGGATTTAACTGCTCATCACCCATTGTAATAATAATTCCTTTTCTTCCACGATTTAAACAATCAAGCTTTGTGTGACGAGAACCGAAATACCATGCTGCTGTGTAGGACTCATAACTGTTTCCACCACCGCCAAATTCAAAATAAATCTTATCTAACTGTTCAGCAATACGAATATCTGACTCAAACTGTGAAGCCTGGATTGGACAATTATCACATGCCAAATCTCCAATTCCCATAATAAGAAACTCAACATCAGTAACCTTTTCATATAACTTTGTCATAATTACATTGAGCTTCTTTGCTACTTCAACGGCAGCCTGTCCCATAGAACCTGTAACATCAAGTGCAAGGATAACTGGAATTGTGTTTGGATGCTCCTCTGTATCACAGCACTCTCTAATTACATTCTTTGGATCAAGTGCAGAATCAATAGTATTCGCCTTGAACATATCCTGATTAGAATATGAGCCATGAATTAATCCATCTGTTGAAACACTCATACCCTTTGTTGCTGAATAACTTACATAACTATCTCTTGTCCATGAACCACATCCCATATTATACTTCCTCCTCTTTGTCTACTTCGGCATCATCGTCATCATTGCCACTCATATCAAAATCAAACATTCCGTCAAACATATCTCCCATATTTCCACTCATCATCATAAGTGGTAACATAGCACTCATATTGCTATTGCCATTCATCATACCAGTAGAACCATTGTCACCTTTCATCATCTGAGAAAGCATCATATATTTGAAGATATTATTCGTACCTTTCTTACCCTTAATAACATCACTACCAAACATTGATACAATCTTTCCATAGAAATATGTATTACCCATAAATACATGCCTTTCAGGAAGAACAGTTTCGATAGTTGAGTCCTCATAATTAATGACTGTAATCTTTGTCTTATCAGCTTCAAGAACACATCTTGGCTTTCCGTTTACAAGGATAATGTCACCCTTCTCTACTTTATTAGTTGGAATAATAAAGAAGAATTCCTCACCAATATCAAATACAAAATTACTACAATTTGTGAGCTTACCAGTTTTGATGTTATATGTCTTATAGCCACCATTTGTTTTAACTGCAATTCCACCATTCATAGAAAGTCTACACATTCCACTTCCTATCTTGCCAAACATACCATTTAAAAAATTATTCATCATATTATTTTCCTCCTATGATATAAAATATTATTTACAATTACTTATTCTCTGTTTATATTCCCACTTGAGATATAGCTTTTTTCAATCCTATCTAAACTTACCACAAGTCACTCTATCAGAAATCCATGCTTTATCGCTCTGAATTGGCTTATAAACATCTTCAGATAAATCTAAAATGTAATAATCTCTATTTCTACAATGATTACAACATTCTTCTTTATATTTTGATATTCTTTCTTGTTTCGACATGCTGTTATATTCTTTTGTCATGTATTCATATAACAAATTCGACATACGTTGTTTATCTTTTTCTGCACATAGTGCGGTTCTTTTATCCCATTAAGAAGTTCATCTATCATATTTTATCTCCAATGTTTCCCCAATCTATCAATTCTTGCTAATCTAAAGTTTAATCTCACCGTTCTTCCATCTCTGAATATCATACATTTCTCTTGATTTACTTGTCATAGTTGCTTCGACAACATTACAATCAAGTAAAATATTCAAAGCTGACGGTAATTCGTCAATCAGAATATCTTTTGGCTTATTTCTCATGTCTAAGATTTCTTGAACTGTATATACATCTACATGTTTATTTGTAATCTTTTTAATTGTTTCTTCAAGATATTTTTTCTGAGTCTGTAATCCAACAACAATTGGATATCCTATTTTTGTTGCTTCCATAATAAGATGCGTTGTTTTCCCACAACATCTAGGCACATCAAAAATTTCCATATTGTTTTATTCCCCCCTCTCAAGTAATCCTTCGAGATCATATTCTGTTCCAATTTCATCATCTGTAAGAACTACAAAATGCTCATCTTCCTCTAATGTGGTTACCGCATCAATTAACTGATATACTAGATTAACACCATAATCAAAAGCCTTTCGCTCTGTTTCTGTCATTTTAGTAATTCCAAGTTCATCAAGTTTCTCATTCATCAACTTCTTTGTAGATTTTTCAATATTAATTCCTAAAAATAATAAATCTTTTTCTTCCATTTCTGTCTCCTTATTTTTATATACTATATATTGTATTTATTTCTAATTTAACTACTATATATTGTTTTGTAATCATCTTGAAACTGCGATTTCAACAAATTTTTATTACTATATATAGTATGTGCTTTGCATCAACTACTACTTATTGTATTATTCTCTCTTTAGAACAACGCACAACCATCTCTTTTGAATGATTCAACATACATATCCCACTTGTCATCGTCCATCTCATATAATCTCTTAAAACATTTCTTACACAAAAACTTTAATACATCTCTTCCATGGAATTTCATGTTCATCGCCAATGTTGTTTTATCTTTTATCTTCTTTTCACATTCGTCACAATACTTATTAAAATACTGTCTTGCTACTTTTGTATCACCAACATTTAATCCGTTGTATTCAGCAAATTCCTGAATAGCTTCCTCTGTTGGTTCATCTCTGAATGTTCCACCATTCCAAGCCTGTGTGAGATATTCATCAATCGTGCAATTCATAATTATCCACTTCTTATTTTCAATGAAGTCTTTTTTTAAGATATTTCTCCATCTCTCATAAGCCTGTGGATACCAATATTTGTCCAAAATCCAAGTAGACTTGGTGTAGAACGGACACGCAATATTACCATATAATTCTATATTTTCATATAGTACTGACTATATCATCACCCTCGTTTAACGTTAGGTTCGTGATATGACATCACTCAGAATAATCTACAATTACTCGTGTGCAGCACTTCGAGCTGTATCAATCTCAGCCCTACATAATAGTCGATTGACTTTTCTTTTGGTCGTTTATGATATGTTTTTTAGTTTCTTAATTACTTTTAAAGAATGCTGATTTAAACCATATTTCTTTAAAACATCTTTCTTCTTTAATTCGCCAGATTCGGCTTTTTCAAAATCAATCAAAATTGCGTCTAAATCTAACGAATTATAATCAATTACATTTCTTTTCCCTATCCCAAGCTCTTTTACTACTCTTGAAACGCTTCTCTGATCTATGTCAATTTCCTTTGCAATTTCTGAATGAGATAATCCTTTTGTATATAATTCCCTTATTTTTTCTCTTGGAATTGTTCGTAAATCTTCTCGAATACGTTTACCTTGTATATCACTTGGAGTATTGATTCCATATGCTTGTAAAGTCCTTCTTATTGTATGAGGACAAACATCATAATCATTTGCAATGTTTTTTATCATTTCGCCAACCTGTAATCTATTGATAATATCATTTACATCATCAATTTTATAAATGGTTTTTTCGTCACCACCAGGAGTAGAATTATATCCATTATGAAAACTATCAAACTTTTCTATATAATAAACTTCTTTTTCGTCAAGTTTTTCATATGGTATATTCTCTTCTAATGCTTCACAATAGAAGTTATCACAACCATATTTATTCATTGCCCTATAAATTTTATAATTACCAAATTTTTTATGTGCAGATGGTTTTAGATGTTGCTTAAATCTTTCCTCAACAGTTTGTATTGTCTGTCCAATATAAACTTTATCATTACATTTATTTCTTATAATATAAATTGTTCCTAATCTACTTATTTTTATCTTTCCTTTCGTCTCGACCAAAAGACTTAGCACAGGATTACCATATCATCTCTGACTTAGGCTTCCCTGTTAGCCAGATTACTAATTGTCATTTCCTACAATTCCTAAAAACGTTAATCTGACACCACGCTGATAAACGTGTTCACTGCATTTTCGATATATATTTCTATATAAAGGGGCGCAACAAAGTCCACCCACAACGAGCATAACCTTTCTTGTACTTAGGATTTATCTCAATATTCTTCCAAATTGTATAAAGCCATACATCCATTTCAGTCCATTTTCTAATAGGAAGAATACCTTGCCAACAGGTTTTGCCCCATTCTTGTTCATTAATCCATTCATCTTGATAACCACTTCGAGTATTTGACTCTTCATTTCTCATACCCATCCACATAAGATATGGATGATTATGGTCAAGCTGTGAAACCATTACGCCAACTTTGAAAATCCTACAACAGAATCTTGCAAATCTTGTAGGTATCATATGGTCTGATTCTACATACTGATAAAATCCCTTCTCAGGATTCATAATTTCACAATTCGGAAATCGCTTAACCATTCTGTATGTATCAGCACAATCAAGTGACGTATTATTAAATATTGCTTTGGTTTCTGGGTATAATGTTCTGACTAGATGACAGGTAAGCATTGAATCCTTACCCATAGATACTGGAATAATTGGAGTATATGTATTGTATTTCTCTATCTTTTCTTTGATTAGATTTAGAGATTCAGATTCAAGATGCATCAGATGTTTCTTGTGTAACTCAATCAAATCTTGCCAATTTGCTAAATCAATATCTGATATTTTGTCATAAGACTTTAGAACGGAACAATCATTTTTTTCAAGTGAGTTATCAATCTTCACTCGATAGAATTTATGTTCATTTCCTTGCTTGTCAAAGCCTTTAATTATCGACTTATCAAGCCAAAAGTAGCCTTCTTTTAAGTCTTCCAATGGCTGTTTGGTTGTATCTCGTAAAAATGTAAGATACTCATTGTAAATTGGATTCACTCATATACCTGAGTGTTATGTACATAACCTTTTACCTAGGATTATCCTTACCTTTCTTTGATTTTTCGTGATATTTGCAACTATCACTATTGTTAAAATTTCGTATAAAAAAAATGATTCAATTGTTTTTTATTTCTATATAGTGGTTTAATTCCATGCTATATACTATATATGATATTATAATTTTGTAATCACTACAAAATCTAGTTGGCTGACTGGTTTTGACACCAGCCAACCCAAAATTACTTATTCTTCTTACGTTTTCCTACAATAAAACCTGTGACAAAACATACACTAAGACAGATTAGAAAAACTCCGATATTTAATACAATCATTACTTATTACCCCTCTGTCTCTTCATGTCATCGAGAATCTGACGAGCATTGCGCTCTCTTTCAGAATTAGCCAATCTTCTCTCGTTAGCCTGTGCGCTAGAATCATATGCAATTCTGCTACCTTCTGCACGTTCTCTAGTTTTTCTCGCACCTTCACGAACTCTTTCAAGCATTCTATCACTCTCATTATTGGTATTGAGACTATCCATACTCTGATGAAGTTCAATAATCTGACTATCAGCTTCCATCTGGAAAAGCACCTGTTCCTTTTCTTCTTTAAGTTTCTGTAACTCTTCAGCAGCCTGATCACGAATATCTTTCTGATGAGTCTGAGCTTCTTTCATCTCTTCGATTGTATCTTTCAGCACATTAATCTTATTCTCTAAAGTAGATTTCTTCATTGCGTACTGCATAGCTTCATCCTCTTTGTTCTCATCGAGACAAGCGTTAATCTGCTGTGTTACTCGCATAATATCTTTGTTCGCCTGATACAAATCTTTCTCTGCTGTGTCACGCTTTCCTGAAATCTCTGCATATGTAGCAGAAGCCTTGTTATAAAATTCTTCTTTTTCTCTGATTGCAGCATTGTAATAATCTCTTGCACCTTCTGGTGTTTGTGCGCCCTGACGCATTACCTCATCTGTTCTTCCTCTAAACTTCACACGAAGCTGTTTTCCAAATGGTGTAAGAAAAAGAATCAGTGCAATTAAAATAATTGCTACAATTACAATAAACATAAAATTTGTCATACGTTCCTCCTACTCTGCATCAATTCCATACTGATTGCATAATGCCTTTAATCCACCGTTATATCCGCTTCCCACGGCTTTGAACTTCCATTCACCATTGTGCTTATAAATCTCAGCAACAACTAATGCTGTCTCTGTAGAAAAGTCTTCGCTTAAATCGAAACGAATAAGTTCTTCACCTGTCTCTTCGTCAACAACACGTACATATGCATTCCCAACCATACCAAAGTTCTGAAATCTACTCTCAGCGTCATAAATTGTAACTGTTACAGCAAGAGTCTCATAGTCTGATGGAATCTTATCAAGTTTAATCTTGATAACTTCATCATCTCCATCGCCCTCACCTGTACGATTGTCTCCCATATGCTTTACACTTTTAGAACTATGTTCAAGATTTCCATAAAAAATAAAATCTTCATCTCTACCGACCTTGCCATTCTCTTTTGTCATAAACACGGAAGCATCGAGGTCAAAATCTGCTTCTCCGTCATAATGATTAGTATCCCATCCAAGTCCAACAAGAATGTTTTTTAATGATGGTCTACCCTTTGTTAAATCTACTCTCTGTCCTTTACTTAATGAAACTGACATAATAAAATCCTCCTACTTATATCTTCTTGTTAATTCGCTAATGCTTGAATCATTTGTTCCATGACCAATGGCATTAAACTTCCACTCTCCGTCTTTCTTGTATACCTCTGCAAATACCATTGCAGTTTTACCAGCATAATTGTCTGAAAGATTATACTTACAAATTTCTTTACCTGTTGACTCATCAACAAGTCTAATGTAAGCATTTTTGATAAGTCCAAAATCCTGTTTTCTTGAAATACAATCGTAAATATTTACTACAAATACAATCTTTTCAACCTTATTTGTAATGTTTGCAAGGTCAACTGTAATCTGCTCATCGTCACCATCGCCATCTCCTGTGAGGTTATCTCCATGATGATATACACATCTACCCTCTGCTGATCTATCGCCATAATAAACACATGTACGATACTTACCATCCTTGCCTAAAATAATTGCTGATGCATCACAATCAATGTCTGGCTTAGAACCAAAGAATCCTTTCTTAACAGCATCCCATCCAAGTCCTACCATAATTTTTGTAAGACCACCTGCTACTTCCTTAGATAAATTGATTTTCTGTCCTTTTACTAAATTTACTGACATATGTATATTCTCCCTTCTTTATAAATCAAGTCCAAAGTTTCTACTAATAGCAGCTAAACCACCATTGTACCCTGAACCAACTGCATTGAATTTCCACTCACCGTTATTACGATATAACTCACCTGCAATAACACCTGTCTCTAATGAAAAATCTTCATTAAGTTCATACTTGAAAAGTTCCTCATTTGTATCAGCGTTGTATGCTCTAATATAAGAGTTGTCAACCATTCCGAAATTCTGTAAACGATTCTCTGCATCATAGATTGTTGCTGAAAAACTGATTTTTGTAATATTTGATGGAATCTTATTTAACTCGACAACCATTGTTTCGTCATCACCATCACCTGCACCAGTTCTATTATCACCCGAATAAATTAATGCTCCACTTGGATGCTGTGGCTGACCATAAAATACAAAATCCTGTTCACCTGTCACCTTTCCTGAATCATCTGTGAAGAATGCTGATACATCCAAGTCAAAATCTGCATTACCATCGTATCTATTTGTATCCCATCCAAGACCAAATACAACTTTATTCAGACCAGCATTACCTTTTGTAAGATCAATTTTCTGACCTTTGACTAAACTAATTGACATATTATTTGTCCTCCTTATTCTTGGGAAGGTTGTCAGCCTTCCCGTTTAATACTTCAAAAGAAATTGGGAATGTGAGTAGTGTTAGAAATATGAATGGAATAAAATGTGTAACACACGCTGTAATAACTCCAACTGAAAAACATATAAAAGTAATCGTCTCTACTGTTTTATAATTCTTATCTCTTCTAATCATGTACTCATCTCCTCAATTACTTATTCTCTCTTTTCTTCTCTACAAACTTTCTAATTAAATCAATCGGAATAACCATAAATGCTAAGATTACAATTACTGCCCAATGTCTAAAATCTAAAGCAGTTACCTTTACAAGATTTTCTGCAAAGTTGCAAAGGGCAAAAGTCATTACAAAAATACCGATTGCAATAGCTGAGAACAACTTATTTTTTCCAATGCCATTAAACAGATTAATATGTTCTGTACGAATATTGAAACCATTGAATACTGCCATAAAACATAACAATGCAAATCTTGCTGTCATAGCTTCTGTCTCAGTCGCAAACAGATTAGCAATTGGACTGAATGTAATAATTCCGTAGAGTGCAATAAATGCTACTGTACTAATTGCAATTCGTTTCTTTGCTCCTCTAATAAATAATCCAGAACCTTTCTTAATAGGTTTTTCTGCCATATATTCATCTTTTGGAGGCTCACCACCAAATGATAATGAATTAAGTGAATCCATGATGATGTTTACAATGAGAATCTGAACTGATGCAAGTAATGCACCTGTTGCAATCATTGGATAGATGACGCTGAGTATCAGAAGTGAAATATTGATAGGCAACTGGAATTCAAGGAACATCATAATGTTGTGCATGAATGTTCTTCCAAGTTCTACTGCTTTTACAACACTTGCGAAGTTATCATCTGTAAGTACAATATCTGAAGCTTCTTTTGCCACATCTGATCCACCTTGCATACCAAAACCAACATCTGCTCTCTTCAAAGCAGGTGAATCATTTACACCATCACCTGTCATAGCAACTGATTTTCCAATCTCCTGTGCTAATGTCACAAGCCTGAGTTTGGTATTTGGTGAACATCTTGAAATAACTCTTAATCGAGGAATGATGCTCTTTACTTCATTATCTGACATTGCTTCAAACTCATCATTTGTGAGTGCCAAATCGCCATCCTTGTAAATGCCACACTCTGTAGCAACCGCAACGGCTGTTTCAATACAATCACCTGTAATCTCGATAACCTGAATTCCAGCCTTATATGCTGTCTCTACTGCACTTGGTACTTCATCTCTAACAGGATCTACAACACCAATAATTCCAAGGAATGTCATGTCATTCGGAAGTTCATTCTCTACCAAATCACCATCTGCCATCGTAACAGCGATACATCTCATCGCATTTCTTGTCATTGCTGTGATTGCAGCATTTAAATCTTCCTTGTCATTATTCTCTACGATTTCACCATTTGAGTTCATTGTTTTTGTGCAATGTTCAATCAGCTTCTCAGGTGCGCCCTTATAATATGTAACTCCATCTTTTGTTGTGAAAGCTGAATATTTATTACCACTATTAAATACCTGCTTTAATTTAACTGGATGTTTAGTTTGAATATTAGTATATTTCTCAGGCGTTACAAGACCAAGCACTGCTCTGTCAATTGAATTACCACCTGTAATATTATTCTCCGAATCAAATGTCGCACTATTATTTAAAGAAATATTTGCTTCGATACTATCCCAAAGAGATGAATCCTTATTTACATCATTACCAAATCCGTCAATAATTTTCTTTGGTGTCATAACACCTGTTGTAAGAGTACCTGTTTTATCAGTACAAATAATATCAACATATGCTAATTCTGGAATTTTACCAGGATTCTTAGCAAGGATATTAAACTTCTCCATTGTCTTTACATTCTGTTTTGTTACAAGCTTTACAATAAGAGGTAATCCTTCAGGCACAGCAGCTACAATAATTGTTAATGCAACTGAGAAGTTCTGTGCAATCTTCTGAATAATATTCAGAACACCACCACTAAAATATTCTCCAAAACCAACTTGTACAATTCCTGAAATTGTCAACACTGCAAATGTGATAACTGCTACAATTGTTCCCCATTTAGAGATAAAGTCACTCAGATTATCAAGTGCAATATCAAGTGCTGTCTTTGGTGCTTCAAGAGTTTGCATCTTAACAAGTGTGTCACCATTTACCGTATTCACACCTACATCGGTTACAATCATTTTTCCTTCGCCTGACATCACTGTTGTACCCGCAAACAAGCAATTCTGATTTGTATAAGCATCTGTTGAAGTTGTTTTTACATGTTTATACCCTTCAACTGGTGTCTTCTTACATTCTTTTGTTTCTCCGTTAATTGCTGCATTATTAACAGAAATCTTACCTTCAATGAGATATCCATCTGCAAAGATTTCCTGTCCCATTCCTACACAAACAATATCGCCAACAACTAATTCATCCTTGTTAATTGTCTGAACTTTACCATCACGAATTACATCACAATACCTGACTGATGTTTTGGCTCTCAACTCTACTGCCGATTTCTGAACACCAAGTCCAGTCTTTACAGCAATACATGTTACAATTGCTAATACGACAAGAATCATAATTGGATCAGATAAATCCATTACTCCCATGACTCCAAGGAATAACTGTAATACTGCGATTGCAATAAGAATCATCGTGATTTTCTCACTTAACGCTTCCTTTGCGAAATCATACCACTTGTCCAACTTTGGTTCAGGAAGTTTATTACTTCCATTAAGCTCTCTGCTTTTGAGAACTTCTTTACTACTCAATCCATTCATTCGTTTGTACTCTCCTTTTCTATCTTTTTTATATGAATGTTAATTGGTTACATTATTTTATTCTCTGTTTAATTTGGGATAATGAATGAATTACTCACGATTACAAAATATTGTAGTAGATAGAATTTTATATACACTATATATAGTGTTCTGCAAACATAAAACCACTATATATAGTAATAAAATCCACATGAAATCCGTCTTTCTTTGGCTTTTTGAGTCTCTGAAACGCCCTATTTATAGGCATTCCAGAAATCCAAATTATTCTTCTACTGTATTATTCTCTGTTTCTAACATCATCCAAGTGTTTCTATTGTTATGACTTGTTCTAATACACTGTAAAAATGCTTCTGGTTCAGCTAATAACAAACATCTCTTCTTTGCTCTAGTCAATAATGTGTAAAGCATACAGTTATCAAGAAGCTGATGATGTGTATTGTCAATAATACCAATTACTGTCTTTCGACCAGCACCCTGTAATTTATGCACTGTCATAGCATAAGCAAGATCCAAAGCAGCTAACTCTTTCTTCGTGTATTCAATAATTTTGTCTTTACCAAAAATATCAGTGTAAGTGACTTCACAATACTCTTCTTTTTTCTTACCATCATATCTTTTACTAATTTTTGTCACATAACCAATCTCGCCATTAAATACATTTTTGTCATAATCATTAACCGTTTGCATGACTTTTGCACCGAGTTTGAAAGTTGTATCAAAACCTTTAATACTCTCTAAAACATCACCAAGTAACTCATTCTGAATAACCTTGTTAATTTCATTGGTGCTATTCAAACAATCTTTTCTACGAGGTACTGCAATAACTACATTGTCGATTCCATCTGATTCAACAGATTTAATGAATGTCTTAACAGCAATATTGAATAACGACTGTCGATTTGTACGGAACATATAATACATATCCTGTAGTTCACCATGAATAATTCGTGGCTGTAACTTCTCAGATATAGGATTTATATTCTCACGAATCTTATTTGCATCAACAAGAATACCTGATTTTTCAGCCTGTCTCATAGGTTTTACTAACTTGCTCACAACTGAATCATCAAACATTTCAATTAAATCTGAGAACACATTACCAAACCCGATAGGTGGTAACTGCTTATGATCTCCTGAAATAATAATTCTTGTATTATCTCCAATTGCTTCAAGCCAATGTAAAAATAAACTGGCATTAACCATACTTCCCTCATCGAGAAATGCAACATCTGTAATTAAATGATTGTCCTTATTGTATGTAAAATCATTTAAACCTTGGCATCCAAGTGTTCTATGAATAGTCATTGCAGGAAATTCTGTTGCTTCTGTAATTCTTTGGGCTGCCATTGCTGATAGTGCTGAAGCTGTCATCATATAATTATTCTCCATATAAGCCTTAACAATTGCTCGCATTATTGACGTTTTACCAGTTCCTGCTTTTCCAGTTATCAGACTAACAGTTCTATGCAAACTCTTATGAATCGTGTCTAACTGTTCTACTACATAATCAAATCCTTGTTCTTCTTCCGCATGTTTAATTGCTTTATCAATCGCTTCATTAGAAATATTGATTATTGTTTCAATTTGAGATTTATTCAGAATCAAATGATAGATCTGCACCTCAATGTCGTAATAATATTTTAGACCAATTCGACCATTATTAATATGAAGAAAGTCATTATTTTCTAATAGCCAATCAACCTTATTACAGCACTCATAGACATTATTACTTATGGCTGCTCTTAAAATTTTCTCAGAACACCATGTATGACCTTTACTTTCCCCCAATTCTTTAAAATAATATTGAATAAAAGCTACAAGTCTTTGTGTAGAGTCAATCAGTTCTGGCTTCAATTTCAATGCAAGGTCATCGCATTTACGAAACCCAATCCCATCAATTTTTGTCATGATATATGGATTTTTCTCTAATTCCTGTTTTAATAAAACTGGATTTGGTTCTTCTGAAAGCAATTTTTTAATCATTGCGTAAGTGACACCGATAGGTTTTAACATTGAGATAATGTCAGAAATTAAATAGTTATTGATGATTTTTTCCTTGATTTTATTCCAAGTAATTTCTCTAACACCTTTTACAAGACTGTAATCAATAGTTTTTAATGTACCATTCGCTACATCATTTACTACATTTGGATATGCGTTTATTAAATTATCAGCCATCCACTCAGGAATCATTGACTTCAAAAATAATAATTGTGTCTCTCTACTTTGTGGGATAATAGCGTATATGGCAATCGGTATATATTGATCGCCATATTTTTTATCCTTTTTATATTTTGCTTTAACTAAATATTCTCCACCTATAACTAAATGTTGCATCTTTCCTGCCAACTTACTCATTTTTTTATCCTCAGTTTCATTTGCAGAATTATTATCACCAAACGGATCAAATGTTTTTGTAGGTTTTGTAAAGAACGGAATATCATCTTTTGTTGAAAATCCAAACACACCCCACGTTGTATCATCTGAGTAATATTGTTCATATGTAATTATCGCTGTGAATTTATAAATCTCATCTTCATCCAAGTTAGACTGACACTCCTTTCTTTCTCACAAATTCAAGCCATTTACTATAAGGCTTTAATTTTTCTACAATTACTTTTTCTTCGCCATCTTTCTTACAAAGAATTGCTACTTGCTGTCCTTTTTTAACCAAATCTTCGTATTCCTTTAACTGGCTATGCCATACAATTCCTTCAACAAGTCCAAAACTTGAATAAATGTTTATATATGCGAACTGCTTACCATTCTTATCTTTCTTTTTTTGAACCTTTGCTATAATTCCAACTAAAGTACACTTTTCGCCATCAGGTACATCCTCAAATGGTGTTAAGAATGTATAAGCTGCATCAAATGGATTATCATTGATAAATACCTGCAATGTTTGGAATTCCCAGAATTGTTCATCTTCAAGATATTTTTTGTTATCATCTATATACTTTTGGAATCTTACCTTCTGATTTTCTTCAAATTGTATCCTTTTCAATTTGTTATATTCAGCAAGCAATGCTTCTTTGTCATATACAATTCGTTTTCCAGATGAAGGAATCACATACTTCTTCAAGTCAATATTCCAATCTTCTTCGAGTTTCTTATAAGTAGGCAATGATTGAACTTCTGAGAATTTTAATGGTTGATACTCTGATTTAAGATATGATATAAGTTTTTCACGCTTATTTTTACAAGGAATCGCACCAGATTTTATTAGTGCAATAACAGATGCCTTACCTAAAGAAAGTCTCTGAGTCAAATCATCAAACGATTTGTATATACCATTATTCTCTCTTTCTTCGATAATTTGCTTAGAAAGTGATTCACCAATTCCACCAATAGCAGACAACCCAAAAAGAACTTTATCTTTATCGACTGTAAAATTCATTCCTGAATGATTGATATTCGGTGGCATAATATCTACATTAAAATATCTTGCGTCAAGAATATATTTATTAATTGCACCTGCTTTATCTTTATTCTGATTGAATAATGCTTTGAAAAAATAAGTTGGATAATGAGCTTTGAACCAAGCTGTCTCGAAACAAAGAACTGCATAACTATAGGAATGCGACTTATTGAATAGATAGCCGCCCTTTTGTGACAACTCATTTGCAATTTTATCAGCAATTTCTTTAGGATAATCATTTGCTACAATTTCTTCACGAAGAATTGCTGATTCTTTTTGTACTAATTCTACAAGTTTTTTTCCAATCGCTTTACGGAATAAGTCTGCACCTCCATATGTTCTTCCACCAAACTTCTTAACAATATCAAGAAGTTGTTCCTGATAAATCATACAGTAATTTGTATCTTTTAATATTTCGTCCATATCTGGATGAATTGATGGTGGTCTACGTCCACCTGTTGCCATTTCAACATACTCGTCAAGTGCTCCCATACTATCAGGTCTATATAATGCCAAGATGACAGATATAACCTCAAAGTCTAGTTGTTCAAGCTTTGGTTTTAATCGAATAAGCAAATCTTTCATTCCTGCCGATTCAACCTGGAACACACCATTAGTCTTACCACTTGCTAATAATTCATATGTAGGTCTATCATTCTCAAACTCTGGGTTATTAATATCATAATTCCAAGGATCTAAATGTAAATCATCCTTAATTTCCTTCACAAGATTAAGTGTTGCTACTCCAAGAAGGTCAAACTTTACAATTCCAATATCTTCTACATAATGTTTATCAACCTGAATTACATGCTCACCCTTAGTTCCTATCTTCATTGGCATGTAGTCATTAATTGTTGTATCAACGATTCCAACACCACCAGCATGAATAGAAACTGTTTTAACACGACCACTTAAATGCTTTGCAATATCAAACAAATCAGCATATTGTGGATTGTCTGCGAGCAAATTTGGATTTACTTTCATACAGTCATCCCATTTGTCGAATGTAAATTTCTGTGAAAGTTTTTGCATCTGATTATATGGAAATCCAAGTATCTTACCAACGTCAGTAATTGCAACTGTTGGAGTAATATAAGAGTAGTTAATAATCTGGCATACTCTTTCTTCTCCATATTTGTCTACAAGGTAATCAATGATTGCATCTCTGTTGCCAACATCTGTATCAATATCAGGGAGTCCTACTCGTTCAGGATTTAAGAATCTCTCAAAAATGAGTCCATACTTAATTGGATCAATATCTGTGATATGACAACAATAACAAACTAAAGAGCCTGCGGCACTTCCTCTTCCTTTACCAACTTCAATTCCAAGTTTTTCAGCAGCTTTGATAAAATCCCATACAAACAAGAAATAACCATCAAACCCCATCGAATGAATAATACCCATCTCGTAGTTCAATCTAGTTCTTCTCACTTTCTGTTCATCTTCACTGAGATTGTCATATCCTCTATCTTTCCATCCTTGTCTAACTAAATGCCATAAAAATTCATTATTATCTCTATATCCATCAGGTAATGGAAATGTAGGCAACTGTGGTTTCTGAAATGGCATATCCACATTTTCAATTAAATCTGCTACCTTATTAGTATTCTCCAATCCAAGACATACATTTTCATATCCAATCTGGCTATCCATAATTTCATGGATTTCATCTTCAGATTGCATATAACAACCTTCGTATACCTCACTATTTTCGATAGCATTTTTATCATTGTTGCTACTTTTTCTACCAATCTGAATAAGTTTGTCCTGATAATACAAATCTTCTTTTTTAGGTGCATGGCTATCTGTTGTAATGATAAATGGGATATTTGTTCTTTTTGAAAGTTCTAAGATTTTCTGATTATATAGACACTGATCCTGCTGAGAATGCGACTGCATCTCAAGAAAGAAATGTGGAAAGGCTTCTTTGTATTCACTAATATACTCAACACACTTCTCAAAGTCAGATTCTCTTGCTAATTTGCTTGCTAAACAGGCAGAAGAAATAACAAAATTCTCAGCATATGGTTTTATATCTTCTACTGTGCATCGTGGCTTAAAATAAAATCCCTCAAAATTACTTTTTGTGATGACTTTATTTAAGTCTTTCCTACCCTGTTCGTTTCTTACTAAGCAAATTAAATGGAAATATTTATTATCTTTGTCCTTAACAGTAATATCTTCACATTCATATAACTCACATCCATATATCATTTTAATATCTGGATAGTCTTTTTTAATAAGGTCAAAATAAATAGAGCTGTACACATTGCCGTGTTCAGTTATGGCAAATGCCTTTAACCCTATTTCTTTTGCTCTGTCCAGCATTTCTTTTGGACTACCATATCCATCAAGTAATGAATAATATGTATGGTTATGTAATGAACTATACATAACTCACCTCCTACCAATCATCATCCTCATCGTTACTATTTGTACTAATAACAGCTACATCCTCAATAATAATCTGTGGTGTTCTAAGACCGTTATATTCATTTATTGAAGGTTTTCCGACAATATTAAATGTAATACTATCGTTATCATCCCATGCGTTTTGAAGAAAATCATATAACTGATTACCTTCTTTACATTTGAATTGAATGTACTTAATGTCATCTACCATAAAACTGATAGTATCTTCATTTTTTCCGAATACTTCAAAACAATCTCTTGTCAATGATATATTCTCTATTGCAAGCATAGGTTCATCAATTCCTTGACAAATAATATCTTCAAACTGTGATAACTTAATAATTAAAGGGATTGTGACATGATCAATGTCTAAGATAAAATCTACACGATATGTAGAATCATATTCGGTATCTCTAAGAATACTGTTCATCATATTTATTGCTTTTTCTTTATCATCAATTGGTAAATCTACAATACCAAAAGCATTTGCATGACCTTTACCATTAACGATGCCTGTTGAATTAACAATATCCTTAAAACTATCAATTGGGCTATTATCAATATTTCTTGCACTACCGCCAAACACTGTCGTTTGTGTCTTTTTATCAAAATGTTTCTTTAGCAGAATGCAAGGCTTATTATATTGTTCTGCAATCTTAATTGCTACAACACCCGTTAATCCACTATCAAGTAAATCAGATACATCAACCATAATAACCTTATCGTCAAACGGAAGGTCATCTACAACTTCTGAAATAGCTTTTACACCTTTTTCTTTCATTTTATCTTGTCGAGATTTTGCATTTTTACAAAGTCTAGCAGCTCTATCATAAATGCTTTCCTGAATTATTTCTGATGGTTTATCCTTTGTAGCTCTTTTTTTATATTCAAAGAACTCATCTTTTTCAATAAACGCTCTGAATAACAATTCCTTTTCATCACTTGAGCCGATACGGATACACGCATTAATCACGGGTGTCACATACCATTGGATATTATGAATATTAACTTTACCATTCATACTATAATCTTGTGCTTTGATAAAAGCTTGAAAACATTTATTTGTAATATTAAGTAACCCAAGGTTTGTGATATATCTTGTCTCAAATGAACGCATATCCATAACATCACTTATATTTGCCAATGCACATAAATCTAAATAATCGTCTGCAAATTCATTCCATGTTTCAGCATCTAATGCTTGTAAAAACTTATATACAACACCTGCTCCGCAAAAATCCTTATTAGAATAATTGTCACTCATTTGATTATTTACAATCAATGCATATAAATTTTCTTCTTCTGATTCATGATGATCAAGGATAAGTATATCAATGCCCTTCTCTGAAAATTCTTTACACTGTTCTGTGTTGCTTGTACCAGCATCAGGAATAATCAATAATCTTGTATCATCAGATATCACAATGTCATCATCTAGTCCATGTGCCTTTGCTCTTGCATGTAATATGTAATTGACTGGATAATCTGTATTCATTTTCTTAATATAAGAATACATCATAGCTGCTGAACAAAAACCATCTGGATCAGAATCAACAAGTATTTCAATTTTATCCTTGTTATTAAAGTGTTTCATAAATAACTCTACTGCTTTATTCATATTATCCAAATTCTCGTATGGAATTAAAACGCTTTCATCTAAGTTGAGATATTTTTCATAATCGTCAACTCCTCTATTTCTTAAAACTTCCTCTAATACATTGGAAGTGTTATTGTCGCTGTTTTCATATAATCTGTACTTCAAATACACACCTTCCTATCTTAATTTATATATATTATTCTCTACCAAGTGCTTCCATTTAATAGGATCATCTGTTGGGGATTCTTTCTCACCAAGAATATTATCTTCGTCAAACATATAATAAAGTGGAACACCATCAGGAAATCTTTCTGCTACTTCCTCTAATTCTTCTTTTTTTACATCCTTGTCTAAACATAAAATTATATCAACACCAAGTCTAACTAACATATCAATTTGATATTGAGATAATTCTTTTCCACCTGTTCCACCAACATTTTGATAACCATAATTCCATGCTTGTTGCACTGCTTTTTCAGATTCTGCAACATAAATCCTTCCTGTTCTCTTTATATAAGGAAGAGTTTTATACAATCCATATATAATCTTTGATTTTGCACATGGTTCTAAATAAATATATTTATTCATTCCATCAGGTACTTTTCTATCAAAATATCTTGCTTTTACACCGACTAAATCTCCTAATTCAGAACGAATAGGAATTGTGTATCGGTTTGTTTCTTCATCAAAACCTATCTCAAACTCTCTTTGTGTTTTATAATCTATATGGTCTTCGTAGAATAAATCATTTACATAAGGTTTATAATACGAAAGTATTTTTTCCGAAATAGGTTGTAATGGCTTTTCTTTCTCTTCTGATATATTAGAATCCATATCTTCTAACATTTTCAGTATTTTAAAACTATCTGGAATATCCTCTTCAAAATCGTGATAATAAGACATTCCTATTTCTGAGCATATTTCTTTTAATCCTTCTGGAAATGTAAGGTCTTTGACATAACATACAAGATCAATAATATCTGTTTGTCTATTACCTTTTATCATTTGTCGAGTTTTATTTAAGCAGATAAGGAACTCATTATTATATAAAATAATTGCTCCATTATTATCTCCATCAGGATTACCAGCAGTCCAATATGCTCCAACTGAATGATATTTGATATGGTGGCAACCAATGGATTCTAATATTTGTTCACAATAATTATTTTCATATATATAATTCTTCAACTCTTTTACATCCAAGCTGCCACCCTCCAATTAGTCACTATTTTTTGGTTTTTTAATGATATAACCTATATTTCTCCAAATATTTAAGTTCAAATCAATCTCAAATAACATAATCTTGTCCTTGCTACCTGCTCTGTTCTTATCTGGTTTAATACAAAAATATTGTTTGCTTAGATCCAAATCTTCCGTTACAGGCTCACCCCAAGAATCGCACTCTAAAACGACTTGATATTTAAGGTATTCTTCCTTATTTAACTTTTTACCAATATTCAGAATATCAGCTACATGCTTTATTTGTTTTGCATTGGCAATGTTATTACTACTCAAACTAAAAATATCAGTAAATACCGTATCATCGCTTAACTGAAATACTGCATATCCACTCATGCGAAGTTCCTTTGTTAGTTCCTTCAATTTAGTTGCAAACTGTTTAATCTGTGACCAATCATCAGTGTTATATCCTTTTAATGTGTCATAACCATAATATTTAATGTTCTGAACCATTTTTGCTTTACGCAATTCAAATTCAATTCTCTCAGGGCTATAATCATCTCCAACATCTTTGAACATAACTTTGCCCTTACGATCACTGCTATCAATCCAAACTGAAACTTTTTTTACATTCCAATATTCTTCTGACGTATCTTTTATTCTCTTTATGTAATCTTCATTACTTTCAAGATAAACACCATTATCATCAATTTTTCTTCTGATTATGTCACCGTTTTTATCATGGTAAACACCTAATACAATCTCTTTCTCAGGTTTTGTAATATGTACACCATGCAACTCTTGAAACTCTTTGTTGTTAATAACAGTCGTAATAAGACAACTACGAAGATCTTCCTCATCCATCTCATTACTCATAAGAAAAAAGTTCTCATTCTGTACAAGTGCCACATAAGCTGCTAAAAGTACAAGTTTTCTTGTTTTACCCTCATTAGAAAGGAATCCCTCAAAGAGAACCTTTGTCTCTCTAAGTCCAAGAAAAAATTCGTTATACATATACCAAGGGAAAGGTAAGCCGAAATTTGGCTTTTCAAGATATTTGTCGATTTGAGATGAGTTTTTGTCAGTAAGCTCAACAGCTTCTTCACCAGCATTAATTACTGTGTTTATCTTATCTGCTTTTGTACGGATAATTCTGTAAATGTCATTTGGTGACATTTTATCAAAGTTTCTATGAGATAATATTCTCTCAACTGGAAATCCGTTTCTTCCATATTCTCTAACCAATGAATACTTTTTAACAGTATCAAAATAATTTTTTACATCATTTTCGTCTGCTAAAGTCATGTATCTCTGAAGTGTTTTCCAACCTTTATATTGTCTATATAGTTTGAGTCGTTCTTCATTCTGACTCATAAACACGTTCATTTTTGTTTCATCTACTGTTTGAGAAAATGTTAAATAATATGTTTCAAAACTATCATAGAAGAACTTTGTCGCAGGATCAGAAAAATCATATTTACTTCTCATAAAATTGCTATAATTAACAATTAAATCAGGAGACTTTAGTAACGCACCAACAAAGCATATTTCTGATTGCACGTTGCAGTCTTTTAACTCATGTTTATTATCCAATATTATCTCCTATCCAAAAATATCATCCACCAAGTCTGAAATATCATTCGTGTCAGCCTTATTGTCTTTGGATATATTTGTATAACCAATTGATTGACTGACAATATTCTGTGATTTTTCTGTTTCTTTCTCAGCTTCAAGTATTTTCTGTTTTTCTTTCCACCTTAAATAACTGTCATATTTATTTATTAATATAGATAAATCATATAATATCAATAGCTCTGGGGTTATTTCCTTATCTGACTGAGATATCAGTTTTTGATTAGAACTTCTTAAATAATCTATTTTTCTTTTCCACATGTCTAATAATTCACTTGCAGATATAGGAACATCTATTTTTTTGCTAGTACCATTAATTACATCTTTTATTTTTGTCCAAGGTAATTTTACAATATTATATTCATCTCTTAAAAAAGAGCATAAATCAGATTCATCAAACCATTGTGAAATATATTTATTTGCATCATCAGAAAATTTTTCAATATTGTCTTTATTTATGCCCTTTTTGTCAAGAAGCCCTAATATAATTTCTTCTCCCTCGCATAAATACTTTTCTAAATTTTTTAATGCATTTGTTCGTTTGGGTGTTGGAGTTTTTGTTGCATGACACCATTCAACAAAGCAATCCTTGTGATAATAATGTTTATCATAATAAACCAGTTTATGCTCGTTTTCTGTAACATCTATATCTTTATGGCAATAATAACATTTTTTCCTTATTTTATTCATATTGATAAAACAGCCCTTATGATATAAATGTCCATCAAAATAAACGACATCATTATCCACTTTATTTCTATAAATTATTAGAGATGACTTACAACAAAAACAAGTAGGTCTAGGATACATAATTTCTTTTTTATTAATTACTATTCGTGCCATATTTTCTCCAAATGAGAACCTAAATCATCTAATTTTCAAAGATGATTTAGGTTAAAAATTTAATCAAACATTGCTAATACTTTATTAAGAATCTCAACATCAGTTACATTCTTGTATGCTGTAGGAAGTCCTACTGCTTCAAGCTTTTCCTTCATTGCTTTCTTTTCTGTAGGTGGAAGTGCATTTCTTTTGGCAATAATTTCTTTCTTAATCGCTTCAATATCTGTATTATTACCACTATCAGATGTGTTTGTTGTCTCCGAATTATCAGGCTCTCCGACCTTACCAAGAATCTCTTTACTGTAAATATCCTGCTCTACATCAACTGCCTTTGTTAAGTCATTCTTTACTACAAAAGCCTTCTTGTCTGCTGTCTTATCAATAACTGACTGCCAATCAAGTAATGTAGGATCTTCAATAACCGAATTATCTTCATGCGTATGTGTTCTATCCTTTTTAACATGAGCACATACTGTTCCTTCTTCATTTCTGTACATACGGATTTCAGTCTTGACATTATACGTCATGCCTTTGAATCCATCAGGAATCTTTCTACCAGTTACAACACTCATAGTTGAACCATCAGACTGCTTAATTGTTTCCTTTTCATCAGTCTCTCTAGCAGTTACAATATAGTGAACGCCAGATGCCATAAGATCAAGAATCAAATCTTGCCCCTTGAAGTTAATTGTTTGATAATCCTTTAACTCCATTCCTGCTCCCTCAATCTTAACAAGTCTGGCATCACCAACAAGTCCATCCTTATCAGCCTTAACCTTATTTCTCTTTTTAGAAAATTCTACTAATCCCTGCTTTGTTGTTAAGTTAAGAATTGTAGTACCATCAACAACGATTGCATCTGCTCTAAATGGTTCTCCATCTGCATCAAGAACTACATTGTCTGTCTCATCTCCGTCATCATCAAGTTCATAGAAATCTTCTCCATTCTTAACTTTTGCAATATACTGTCTTACTTCTCCAAGTGACTGAGTATATACAATATAAATATTTTCAAGGTTTATACCATTTGCTTCTAAGTCACCTAAATAATCATCAATTGAGCCAGTCTCAGGATCAAGGTATAAAACTCTGAAAGGCTTTCCATCAGGACGCTTAAAATACGCAAGCTGTATAGCCATTGTTGACTTACCTGTAAACTGCTCTCCATATAAAATCATACCTAACTTACTCTGTGTGACTGACGCTTTTCTTGCTTTTGCCATTAAATAATTCCTCCGTAATTCTGTAATATTGATTTATTGGAACGCCATTTCTGACGTTCCGCTTAGTTATTCTCTAGTTGTTAAAGGATTAATCCCAAGCCTCGTCCTCGTCTGATCCGTCAAGACCATCAGCACTTCCCCAATCGTCATTAGAGTCAGAACCGAAACTCTCCTCTGCCTTATTTGCATTCTTAATCTTTGCAATAGCTTCTGTTACATTCTCCTCTGTGTAAAGCTCCTTATCAATTGAAGAACCCTTTGCTCCTGTGATAATAAACTCTCTCTTTGTGGGTGCAGATACTTTTTCCATACTGTCCTCTTCACCCCAATTGTCATCATCATCTGTTGCAACTGTTTCTGTCTGAGTAGAAGAAACCATATGTCCACTTACCTTAATTGCATTGTAAGGATTAAGTGACTTCTTAAACTTATTAGCGAGAGCCTTATCCTCAATGATAAACTGAACATCTTCAATATTGCTGTATGTAACAATCTTTGCAAGGACAATAAATCTACCTGTTGGCTTATCATTATCATCCTTTTCCTGCTCGATACCCATGAAAATAATTACCTGGTTGAAATCGTTCTGCTTCTCAAACTTCTCATCATCAAAGTTGACCTCTGAACAAAGTGAAATCTGATTTGGAACAAGCTTTGTAGATGTTCTCTTATTACCTTTATCATCTGTGAAGCTGCTATAATCAAGGTTTCCACGAATAAATACGCTTGTACCGTCCTTCAGATTCTCCTTAACTTCCTTACAAGCATCAAAATCTGTAAGAACTTTCTTGTCATTAACTGTTTTACCCTCAGAATCAACCTTCTTCTTTACACCAATGTTTTTACCAATAATACGATAACCTTCACGGTTATAAGAGAATCTATCAGCCCAAGGCACTTTTACAGTATCAGCCTTTTCGCCCTTCTTCTCAGCTCTCTTAGAAAAATAAACATTCTCCTGCTCCATACCCTGAAGATTTACATATAATGTCTCTCCGTCAAGATAACTTGTACCAAAATTAAGCATTCTCATAGGCTTGCCACTCTTAGTCTTAATCTCCTTAAATGCTGTATCCTTCTCCATACCAGATACAACTCCCTTTAACTGGAACGCACCCTTTGTCTCAGGTAAATCAAATAATCTTCCTTTTTTCTTTGTCTCTGCCATTTAAAAAATGTCCTCCTTATAATATGTAAAATTTTTTGATAACTTATTTAAGATTAGACAGTTACATAATCTCTCCAATTTTTTGAAAAGAAACTCGCATCACTCTTGACCTTATTAATCTGTGTAATACCTTTCTTTTCCATATTCTTTCTTGCAACCATTCTGTCTAACTTTCTAGTGTGAACCTGTGTTGATACTCTCTTTTTCTGCATAAAATACCTCCTTATAATATTAAAAAAATTTTGATAACTGTTTTCAACAGTTTTACGACTGGACACAGAAGTTACTATAAACATCTATGTATAAATAGTGGTTTATGAGTGCTAAAGCTCAATAGTATGCTGTTTTTCCACCACAGTGTAAATGTTTGTCACGTTTACTTATTCTCTTACTTTATTGGAAATTTTTGAACTGATTTGTTCAAGACTGATTTAGACATTTTCTATACTATTTAATAATTGTTTTTTCAATTTGACTGAATCATCTATTTTTAATGGTGTTCTGTATTATTTCTCTCGAAATCATTTGTTGTTATTGTTACACAACACAGTATCATCACATGAAGCCCAAGGTATTCTTGTAATAGTTTTACTTCCGTCTGTATATCCTGCTTGATATACTTCATTTAAAATTTCTTTTAATCTATCTTTTGTAATAATAATACTATTGTTATCATATTTATATTCTTCAAAATCAAAATATACTACTGGTTTCATTCATTTGTCTCCTTATATATTCTCTTTCTCAGGTTCTTCCAAAACCGCAATACTCAAAGTTCCTGTATCACAATTCCTACCCATTCTTGTTTTGAAACCAAATTCATTTAGCTCTTTATCTAACTCATATAAGTCATTTTCATCTGTACTATAAATTTTACTTCCTTTACAAACTTCAACTGCTCTTACATAATTTCTATCTTTCCAAGCTGAACTAATGTATAGCTGCTGATTTTCACTTATTGGAGAGTTATTTGAAACTGTCATATATACTTTAAGTACCTCTTCGATTTCTTTCTTATGTTCTATATAATTGTCAACTGGATCTCGTATTATATTAAGACACGCTCTATGACCTCTTGTGTATTGCATAATGTTATTCTCCAAATTTTGCAAATAATTCTGCCATTGTCATATTGTTATACTTTGCAAGATCAACACAACACGCACATACATTTTTAGGTTGAGAAGCACCGATTCCATAACATAAATAATCAGTTAGTTTCGCATACTGAAAGTTTTCATACTCACCCCTAGTATTCCAACCAGTCATTTCTTCTCCACTGACAATAAATTTTGTATCAGGAATACCAAGTACACTACCTTCAGAACTTCTCCACCAAGCATCTTCACCAGCTAATTTAACAAATTCTTCTTCTGATATATCACACATCTTTTTGAATAATTCTTCCGATACTTCCCATACTTCATATCTATTACCAGCATACGTGATTTCAGCATCATTTGGTGGATTGTCCACTTTGTCAAAAAATCTCTTTAAGCTATTTCCTAAAATCTCCATTGTTATCCTCCTTAAATTTTGCCATTGAAACAGTGATTTACAATCAACTTAATTCATCGTGTAATTTTCCACATTTCTTACATCTGAAAATGTGTTTTACTGTACTATGTTTGTCTATAATTTCGTGAGCTATTTCAACATAATCATGTGACTCACATGGACAGACAAGATTCTCTAAAGAAGATATTCTCTGTTTATATTTCAGTTTTTCGACTTCATATTTTGTTCTGTTAATCCACATAAGACTCTCCTATATGTTTATTCTCTATTCGATTTTCATTTTTATTGGGAATTCTAACTCGAATAAGTCTTAAAGAATTTCAACAACAATACCAAAGATATTGCTTCTTGTAATTGTGCCATTGACATGACCATGATTATTTGAAATCTGGTAACTGACACCATTTTTGATTGCTGAAATTTTATGTAAATAATAATTACCTTTAACCTTACAGAGTACAATATCATTCTTTTTTAACTCTGTATCTTCTGTCACAGGCTTACAAATTACTGGTTGACCTGATTTAAGTATTGGCGTCATTGACTGACCAAATCCAACCACTTTACAGGTTTGACCATTTCTTAAATGTTCTGCCGTGATAGCATTTTCTTTTCCTTCAAAATCGTAATCTATAATTATCACCTTCAATCTAAAACTTATATTCTTCTATATCAAATCCTCGATTTCGTAACCAATCAGCAACTAAATGCCTGTGACAAAAATCAGTAGGTTTCTCATAACAAACCAAACAAATCTCATCACTTTTTGCCAAACTGCATAATTCCTGATATACTCTCATCGGATTTAATCTATTTAATACCTGTTCATTGAAACATTTTATATAATAATCATTATCATGATTTTCTTTCCACTTAATAAAGAAGTCATATTTAGGTGCAAGTTTCTTATACTGTAACCCTGTGTACCAATTAGGTGCTTTTCCGCAAATCGAAATTGGGACTAAATTATCTGGTAACGATTTAAGTTTTGCAAAATAACTTGTATATATCACATTCTCACCTCCAACTATATATTCTCTGTTCTATATAAAGTTTTATCTATCTCCTAACTTCCATATTTTTATAAATAACCTTACGAACACATCCGCTATTGCTAAAAGAATCACAAATAACATGCCTGGAATAGATAAGAAAAATACAACACTTGAAAGAAATTTACCTAAAATATTTCTATCTTTAAATAAATCAACAACGAAATTCTTTATAGAATTGAGAATATATATATTTTCAATATCCGCTTTGCAGGCTATATAGAAACCTGCAAATAATATACTCAATATTACAAATATGCTTAATAAAGCAATTACTGTATCAGAACACATTTTATTTCTCCTTGTCTTCAATTTGGTCAAGAAATGTCAGATTCATGTACTCTTATTTTACCCAATTGGCATCAATACAAACATGATCAGGAAGTGCAGTTGTAATTGTTGAGTAATTTCCTGAAATATCGTTATTCATCATATGATATAACTTCAAATAATCATTTACAGATAATTTCTTAATCTTGGCATACAAACTATTCATATTCTTCCATGTTTCGTCATGCTGCTTAACCGTAACTTTCATATCTGTAATCTGTTCCATGAGTTTCTGACGCTCATTTTTACGGTTCTCAATCTCCTTGTCCTTCTGAACACAAAACTCTGCAAGTTTCTGTTCCTTATAATTTTTTAAATACTCATCAACTGGATTAACTTCTTCCAACGCTTCTTCATTTTTAATTGTTTCATTCATATGTATATTCTCCTTTATGCTTCAAAATTGAAATCATCAGACGAAATCTTGTTATTAATAATCTTCTGATAAATGTCTACATACATCTCATCTTTATCTCTGTTATAAGTAACTTCTGCATATCTGTTACCCATCGGTTGTCCCCAAATAGTACACTTCTTATAACCTAACTCGTGTGCAAACCACACGATATCTAAAGATTCAATTGTCACAGGAATATAATTCTCTCTTAAATATTTAACTACTGCGTTTTTTGCAATTTTTTCAAATTCACTACTTGTCATCCTTTTTATTCTCCCAATTCTATTATCTGTTTTTTCTCAACATCATAAGTACATAGCTTACCATTTTTTGAATAGTATGGTGACATATAACCATATCCGAAATATACCCCCTCATCTTCATTGAATAGTATATAAACTATATGAGTATTTGAATAATAATATAAATCATTTTCTCCTTCTATCTGGATTAATTTGGAGTGCAAATCATAGTTTTTAGTATTACATCCCATAATTCCAAAGCACAATGCTCCCAGCAATATCCCCATTAAAGCTTTTCTTTTCATATAATTATTCTCCATTATTTGACTTAATTGTGTGCTTTTATATCAACTATTTTTGTTCTATATCCGCATCGGATTTTATACTAAATAATTTCCTTGCACAATTATCACATATATAAATTTTTTCATACGGTTTCCACGAATTACATCTTTTCATTCCAGATGCTATTCTTTGATAGTATCCTTTTTTAGATGTTTTAATTTTAAATTTTCTATTTGCTTCTTTTTCTTTGCATAAATCACATAATTCTATGTTCATAACATAATTATCTCCGACTTAAAATCGCAATTTTAACATAATTTAATTTTTAGTTGAAACATCTTCTAGCATAGGCTTTTCATTAATAATTTCATGTAAAGTTACAAATACAAGACCATCGTTAATTTTTACTTCATATCTATCATAAATATCTGTATCAATCAATAGATGGACATTGATTTTATTGTATAATTCAAATTCGTCATTTTCATACTCACCCTTGATATTTAGATATGTTTCCTTAGTCCTATTAACGAACTCTGTTTCATATATAATATTCTCATTTGGAATACCTTCAGCTTTGTAAATATATATCTTGTCAGTTCCAATCTGTTTTGCTCTATAAGGTGTTGTATATCCATCACACATAGTTTTTACCTCCATTTTTTCATTGCTTAATTCTTTTGCTAACTTGTTCCATTGTTTTATAATGAGATTCACGTCTTTAAGTGATACTCCCAAAACATTGTAAATATTATGTTCAGATTTATCAGCATCTTCAGGTGTAATATCTACTGTAAATATTCTCTCTTTTATATCACCAAGGTCATCTTCGATACCAAGAAATTCCTCAATACCAGTTCTAAAGTCTCGATAATTAATCAGATGTGGCATCACTAATGTATTTACAATTCCTCTATCAAGACTATTACTAATGATTGCACCGCTATAACGGTTTCCTCTTGCATACTCATTCGGATATATGATTTTGATAATACTAC
>ENA-ORUA01000561-ORUA01000561.1-human-gut-metagenome-genome-assembly--contig:-NODE-561-length-39676-cov-3.340981_pt1 | contig 39676 bp, 45 predicted proteins | sample MGYA00242076_ERZ509201 | MGnify/ENA primary metagenome ERZ509201 (study PRJEB26280, sample SAMEA2338863) | human gut metagenome | biome: human gut; feature: human-associated habitat; material: faeces...
ATAAACATAAAAAGCTTTGGTGCCGAAACATACATATATCCATAATGGTCAATAAGCTGTCTTGCCTCATAATACATACCATAGTCAAGCAATATCTCAATAAGACCTGCACTGTCTTTTATCGACAGATTATAAGTATCTATTACTTTATATTCCTCAGTGAAACTTTCAGCATTATAATAATCCGCATAGAATTCTATCATCCACGAATTAAGTTTTTTCTTATATTCTTCTGATATGTCCTGTATTTTAAGTGCTTTTTTATATATATCAAGTGTATATATTTTATAAATACGTTTTCTCCTGTAGTAAGAGGCTTTATATATAAGCATATATTTGTCATCTATATTAAAACGTTCATAATCTGACATATCTTCCGGTTCGTCAAACACCTTTTCAAGCTCGTAGCCTACTGTATTTCTTCTTCTGCAGCCGTCTTCACATATAAATGCTATTGAACAGTCCTTAGTATACACAGGTATATACGTATCTTTTCCTGTAAGCTCATATATAACAGGCTCCTTAAGTTCGCCGTACTTTACAATAATCGCCTTGACATCACCATCAAAACACGTTATATGATACATAAACTTAAGTCTTGCAATAAATGCCGCCGTATCTTCCTTTACAAGCTGTGGTTTTATAAATTCACGGTACAGATACACAAGATATTCATCTATACGCTCTTGCTTTAGCTGCTCATACACATATAGCTCTATTATATGCTCATAAGATTCATATACATCCTTATACTGCTCTTTATTATACACAATATTGGCAAAAAGATATGATTTCCATGTATAATTAACACCCGAATCATATGTAAAGTACATAAGCACTATCTTTGGAAGTCTTATGCTTATATCCTTTCTTATACTTGCCATATAGAACTCATAAAGTCTTGTTATCCTTATACCACGAAGAACTGCTTTCTCATAATAGACAAAGCTGTCCTTATCCGTGATACCAGCCCTTATCATATGAACTATAAGCACCTCAAGCATACTGTCCTCATCAAACTGTTCATAAAGTCTTTTTAACAACTCTATGTGGGAACCTGTGGCGCTTCTCTCATTGCCTATAACAACTGCGGTCTGTTCTGCTAATCTCTTTGATATAATTCCATACTTTATACCTTCTGAGATAACCTGCACCTCAAACCTGTTCATAACCCTTAAAAGGTCAGGCTGTTCATTGTATATATTCAATGCCTCTATATACATAACAGGGCTTGTGCATCCATCATTAAATGCATCTTTTATTCTTATAAGCTTGATACTCTTATTATTCTCTATCTGTCCGTCTATATAGAATAATATCCATAACAGCTTCCATGTATCATATCCATTATCATAGTATCTTGTTACTATCTCTGACACATCCGATGTATACAGTGAATCTTTTCTTTCCAGCGTACTCACATAAAGATAAAGGCAGTACAGCTCAACATGATTATCAATATCTGCAAGTATCTTATCCTTTATACTTTCTAATATCTGTTTTCCGTCATATGCATTGCCAGCTATAAAGTCAAGTCCAGCCTGAAATATATCAAATATAATGTCCGATTTTTTCAATCCTCGTGCTCTTGAAAGCATTTTATCAGTATCAGATATCCACTGCTCACGGCTTATCTTTTTAATACGGAATGCCATATAAGCCTGTGTAAGTGCTATTCTTGCAGCCCTCAACTCCATTCTCACATCAAAGCCGCCATCATTGCTGTTCACATCTTCTTCATCTGCCGGCTGCTTTTCTTTAAATATGGCAAGTTCTATTACTTCCTTAACTCCGTGTGACTGCACACATATTGCCGTGTAATTATTACCATTGTGAAGCTTGTCATAATCTATGAAATATTCAAGCTCATACACATCACCAACGAAGTCATCCGATGTAACAGTGCCTCTTTTCATACTTATATAATCGGCAGCGCATTCAACATTAAGCTCTATATATCCCCAGCCGCTTTTTTCTATAACTATGCTGTCCTTCTCTCTTCCAGCCGCCAGACTGTAAGTTCTTAACGATGTATCAACACTGAATGTAAGTGCTGATTTTTTCTTAATTGCAATAAGGAATTCTTCCATGGACTCATATATATTATCACTGTCATAAAGACTGTCGTATAGATTAATAAGGCTCTCGTCACCATTAAGAAATATTCTCTTAAAGCTTTCTGACCTGTATATCATCGCAGCTTCATCCCTTGACTTCTGCACAAGGTTGGTGAAGTGGAAAAGGTCATCGCCCATGCCAAGACTTGTTTCCACCCTTTCCTTATAACCTCTTATTACATAAGCTATGTCCTTTTCACCTGCATCGCATACTATTGTAAACTTTCCTTCTATACACTCCTTATCCTCAAGCCTTCTTGCATCTACAGTGTAAGTTATATTACACTCGCTGCCTGTAAATGTCCTGTCCTTTATAGTCACCCTGCAGTCAGAAGAGTACACTAATCCCTTTATGACATCACTAGCCTGAATATGCAGTTGTTCTTCACTGTATGTTCCACATAGTACCTCTGCCACAACAGTTTCGTCCGGCTTTATGATATCCGGTGTGTCCATCTTAAACTTTCCTACTGAAAGGCGGTTAATATACTCCTTCATCAGTCTATGCCTCCGACCTGATTCTATCTAAATGTGACTTTATCTGTTTCTCATATCCATTATCTGTAGGCTCATAGAACACCTCGCCTACAAGAGCATCCGGAAGATACTGCTGGTCTACATAGTGATTAGGATAATCGTGCGCATACTTATATCCTATTCCATGTCCTAACTTTGCCGAACTCTTATAGTGTGCATCCTGCAAATGTGCAGGAACCGGCTGTGTCTTTGTTGTCTTTACCAGCTCTAAAGCCTTATCTACTGCCATATACGCTGCATTACTCTTAGGCGCACACGCAACATAAAGTGCCGCCTGCGAAAGAATTATCCGTGCCTCTGGCATACCTATGCGCTCTACTGCCTGTGCTGCGCTCACTGCAACGACAAGTGCATCAGGGTCAGCATTACCCACATCCTCACTCGCACATATCATAATTCTTCTTGCTATAAACTTTACATCCTCACCTGCATATAACATCTTTGCAAGATAATAACTTACCGCATCGGGGTCTGAGCCTCTCATGCTCTTTATAAATGCTGATATGGTATCGTAGTGGTTATCACCTGTTTTATCATACCTTACTGCACGTTTCTGTATACACTGTTCCGCAGTCTTTAAGTCTATATGTATAATTCCATCCTCAGCCCTGTCAGTTGTTAGTATGCCAAGTTCTATTGCATTAAGCGCACTTCTGGCATCACCGTTTGATATATCTGAAAGAAACTCAAGTGCTTCATCACTTATGTCACCCTTGTAACTTCCCATTCCTCTTTCTTTATCGTATACTGCCCTCTTTAGTATCTCCTTTATATCATCCTTTGACAATGGCTTAAGCTCAAATATAACTGACCTTGATAATAAAGCCCCATTTACCTCAAAGTAAGGATTTTCCGTAGTTGCACCTATAAGTATAATAGTTCCGTCCTCAACAAAAGGCAGAAGATAATCCTGCTGTCCCTTATTAAACCTGTGTATCTCGTCTACAAAAAGTATTGTCTTTCTTGCATACATTCCAAGGTTATCTTTTGCCTTTGCAACGACATCCTCCATATCCTTCTTACCGGCTACAGTCGCATTAATCTGACAGAACTCTGCGCTTGTCGTGTTGGCTATAACCTTTGCAAGTGTTGTCTTTCCCGTTCCCGGAGGCCCATAAAATATGATTGAACTTAACTTATCAGCCTTGATTGCACGATACAGCAGCTTATCCTTACCAATAATATGCTGCTGCCCTACCACTTCATCAAGTGTCCTTGGTCTTAACCTCATAGCGAGAGGTGAGTCATTATCTTTATTACTTTCACGCATATAATCAAATAAGTCCATAAGCTGCCCTTTCTTTCAAAAATGTACTTTTTATCATATACTATAGCATATATCTACATTTTTTTAAAGACAGAACGCAAAGCTTTTGCTGATTTTACGTATGCCGCCACCATTCAGCCAAACAACCCTGACTTAATGACTCTCCATACTGAGTCCTTATAATCCATAAGCTCAACACTCTCTGCTGCAACAAGTGGCACAGTTCCTATGAGATTATCTTTATAATAATAATTGATGACACCTATCTCATCGCCCTCACTCACAGGCGCATTTACAGTGTCTATAACACATTCTCTTCTTATATCCGCTGCATCATATTTACTAAGAAACATATATGAAAAATCTTTACTTTTGGCTACCTTCACTTCATTTTTCACGCCCGCATTTACATCTGCATACTTTGTGTCCGGTGCTTCCGTATCCTGATATATGCTACATACACTGAAACCATAGTTGAGCAGTGTTATCGCATCCTTAAACCTTACCTTGCTTGTCGGAGCTGCCATAACAACCGCTATAAGCTCTATTCCATCCTTCATTGCTGTTCCCGAAAGACAGCAGCCTGCCTTGCTTGTTGAACCTGTCTTAAGTCCTGTCGCATATGAATACTGTTTTATGAGCTTATTCGTGTTGGATAATGTAAAGTCCTTCTCACCATTTCTTGTTACGTGGGTTATATCCTCCATCCATATGTTGCTGAACTCCTTAACCTCCGGATGATTATTAATAAGCTCCCTGCTCATAAGCGCAACATCCCTTGCACTTGAGGTATGTCCGTCAGTATCCAGTCCGCAGCAGTTTACAAAATGTGTCTGCTCCATACCAAGCTGCTTCGCCTTTTCGTTCATCTTTTCAACAAATACGTCCTCAGAACCGCATATGTATTCTGACATGGCTACACAGGTGGCATATTCATATAGTAGTCACTTTTATTCATCATTAATAGAATTCATTAATAGAATCATTCACGTTCATCTACACAGAATATGGATTATTAAATCTATAGTGAATGTTAATTGAACCATCTGCATTTACTTCTATTTTTTCTATAAGCTCAACAATAATATCTCTTGTTAATTCTTCTATATTAATGTAATCCTTAAATGCTTCAACCCATTCATCATATTCATTATCTAGTTCCTTCTGTGATTCTATCTTATCTAATACTTCCTCCTTTTCACTTTCTATCTTCTTTCTCTCAACATCATAGTCTCTGACATATTTCAAGTATTCTTCCTTAGATATAATCTCTTCCATATAATTATCATATGTCTTCTTTTTATATACACTAATCTTATCAAGCCTCTTGTTAAGTTCCTCTATCTGCTGCTGATAAAAACTGCTATTCCTATCACATATGCTCATCTTTGTTAGTGTATCAATATCATCTGGCTTAAGAATTTTCCTTGCTTCTTCTTTTATAGATAATAAAACTGCTTCTTCTAATTCATCCACATTAATACTATGACTTACACAAAAGCTTTTTCCCATAGTCTTATATATCTTGCATATATATCCTATAAACCCTTTTTGTCCTCGTCTGGCATACTTCCTTGCCATCGCATGACCACAATCAGCACAGAATATAAGTCCTGAAAAGATTCCATTAGGCTCGGTATCTTTTACCTCTCTTCTTCTCACCTTTTGTAATTCCTGCACACGATTATATGTATCAACATCAATAATCGCTTCATGCGTATTCTCAACTTTAATCCATTTGTCTTTGGGAAGTAACACTTTTCTCTTATCCTTATATGACAATGTATTAGCTTTGTTTTGTATTAAGTGTCCTATATACACCTCATTGTTTAATATGGTAGCTATTGTCTGATATGACCATGTAGACGTTGTTTCTAATTCACAGGCATTATGATAATTTTCATGTAAGACCTCACGCTTATAGATAGATGGAATTAATATACCCTCACAAGATAATATAGAACCTATTTTAGCCTTGCCGTATCCACATATATATAAATCATATATACGTTGCACAACCTTTGCAGCATAATTATCTATAATAAGATGATTATGATTCTTAGGATCACGTATATATCCATACGGACATGATGAGCCTAAAAACTGACCATCCTTCATCTTAGCTTTAAAGGCTGAACGGATATTTTTAGATAAATCCTCACAATACCATTCATTTACAAGACCATTAATCTGTCTGCTCTTTTTATTACCTTCGTTATCAGTATCAACTCCATCAACAACACCTATAAACCTTATCCCTAAGTTTGGCAGCATATGATGTAAATACTTTTCAATATGTTCCATATTCCTTGAAAATCTTGACTGCGACTTTGCAATAATTACATCATACTCACCCATTTTGGCATCAAGAATCATTTCCTCAAATCCAGGTCTGTCGTCATACAATCCTGATTCATCATCATCAGAATAAACCTTTACTATCTTAAAGCCTTTCTCCAAGGCATAGTCTGTCAGCATAAGTCTCTGGCTTTTAATACTTGAACTGTCATCTCCTTTGTTAACCTTATCTGCATCTTCTTTACTTAATCTCAGATATAATACTGCACGATTACCCATATATTTTAATCTCCAATCGTTTAAATAATTATATCCTTGTATCAATGCACACCATAACAAATAATATACACGACACAAGGATATTTTTCTATACTTACTTTGTATGTTTCTTAATAACTCTACCCATACAATCTACTAATTTTTCTCCACCATAAAATACATTCACTTTAATTTTTCGTTCTTCTTTTTTCAATCGAATCCCTCACAATATCTGTTTGTTTTATAATATTCAAACATTTATAATCTTATGTTTAATCACAATCGTTTAGTTATAATTAAAAATCCCCTATCCATAACGGACAGGGGGGTACATAAATCTGCTCTACATATGCTGTTTTTACTTTTTATAGTTATCCTTATTAAACATTTCTTCTAACAAAGCATCTGTAATATCCTTATATTCTTTGTTCAATTCTTTTGCTTTCTCTATTTCATTAGTCAATACTGCTAATGCCTCATCCATCTCCGCTTTGCCCTCATTAAATAACTTCTGTGAGTATAAAGCATTTGCAATAACCTTTCTATCCATTGCATTATTCTGTTTAATATGCTCTAAGTCTATTCCTAACTTTAACTGTAACTCAACATTCTCTTTCTTTAGATTTTCTTTTTCAGCTTGTAACATTCCTATTTCTTTTTCAAGAGTTCTGCAATGTCTTTCATAATATTCCAGCTTCTTTTCCATATTACTTTTTGTTTTTACTAATTTATTTGACATATTTTATTAATTCTCCAATCTATAAACTATAAATATCAAGGGCATACCAACATAAGTCAGTACGCCCATAAACATTATCTAAATGTCAGTTTACTAAGTGAATTCCTACCTAAAGTCTGCCCAAGAGTCATCTCCTGAATCATTTTTTCAGCTTTAGGATCTTTCTGCATTTGTTTCATAATATCCTCATAGTTATGAACATTTGGGAATGTTAATGTTACGTCACCATATGATACATCAACCTTATTAGCTAAATTGTTCGATATATTAGAAATATCAGGTAACTTAGCACCAAGATTATCCACAAACATATTAGGCATCCCCTTAGATAAATTCCAAAGTTTTTCTACTTGGTCTGCATTAAACACCATATCGCCAGTATCTAACTTTCTAAGAGTACCATACTTCTTAGAGAAGATAACTTCTGAACCAAGACCTTGTTCATCTGTAAGTGTAAGACCACCAGGAGCAGACTTAGAGCCTTTCTTTAGACCGTGAGATTTCATATACTCTAACATTTGTATATTTTGCTCACTCGTTCCATAATAAGGATCATCATAACCCATCTGTTCATAATATCCAGCTCTTGCACCAAATGATGAATCATAATCGTGGTATTTAATTCTGTCTACTATCGAGCTAGATATATCTAACATATCCTTCGGAAAATCGTCAGGGCTATATATCCAATCAACTCCATCAGACCCATCATCATCAGATGAGCCACTATCAGAACTATCCCAATTATCTGACCAATCATCAGTAGAGCTACCGCCTCCATCAGAATATCCACCATCAGTATTAGCGTTCTGTTCTGCCTGTTGTTTTGCAATCTCATCAGCAACTCTTTGAGCTTCTGCATTACTATTGGCAAGTAAGCCTTGTACAGCAGCATTAATGTCACCACAAACCTTATTAATAGCATTGTTGCCTTCGACAAACTTATTGCTAAAGTCAGCTAATACACTATTAATACCATTAGTTATGTTACTAGCATTTGTACTCCATATTGAAGCCATAGATTCACTAAGCTTATAACCATAGTTCTCAGCAGTAGATGTAATAGTTTCTGATATATTAGTTGCATTCTCATTAGACTGGTCGATAATTTCCTGCATAGTAACATCGAACTCATCTATACGCTGATCGAGCCATGACTTCACATCACTTTGAAGCTGATCTAAAATTTTCTCGGTGTCACTTATAAGCTTTTCATACTCAGTATCTTTCAAATCATCTTTAGCAGTATTAATCTGGTCTTTAAGCTGCTGGATATTCTTCTTACCTTCTTCAGAATTATCTCCTTGAACGGCAGAATATTGCTTCTCTAAAGCATTAAGAGCCTTTGTTTTCTCAGCTATAGATTTCTCATAGTCATAAGCGTCCTTTTGCTGACTCATAAGGTCTTTATACTTCTGGATGACTTCATCAAGCTTATCAAGAAATGTATCATAACCTTCTTGAACCAAGTCCTTAAGAGCTTCCTTTTCAGAAATACTTGAATTAATAGCATCCTGTTGAGCCTTAATAAGTTCCTGCTTTCTATCAAGCAACTCCTTATCATAAGGATCATTGGCTATCTCTTCATTAATCTTAAGTATCTCATCCTTATAAGCTTTTGCCTGATTAAGATATAATTGATACTTCTGTGCAATTAATGCCTGTGCAGCCTTGCCATTATCATTCATATTACCATTATCATCAGTAATATCTTCGTCCTTTAGTAAGTCAACAAGGAACTGAGTTTCGTCTATAAGGTTGCTGACATCATTCCTTGTTCTGTCAAAAGCATCCCAGTTAATCTGTCGAATAGCATTGTCATACTCAACCAATGCCTTTTTAGCATCGTATATGCTTGAAGTACAATCATCTATAGCAGACTGCATAGAATACCAATCCTCAGATTCGGCTTCAATTTTACCAGATTCCATAGCAGAATTAAGAGCCTTTGTAAGTGCATCTCTTTCCTGTTCAAGTTTTGCAAGATTTTTCTGTTCCTGTTCAATCATAGAACTGTTAAGCAGAGTAGAAGCAAACCAGCCCTGTTCTTCTAAGAGGTCATTATCCTTGCCATATAAATCCTTAATAGAATTTACTTTACCAAGAACTTCTTCAAACTGTGACTGAATGTTATCAAACCTACTCTTAGCAAGCTGTCTTATCTCAATGTTTAATAACTGTACAGAATCAGCGGCATCTTGTGCCTTATCATATAAATCCTGACAATCTGAAATTGCATCCTTAAGGTCTTCATCATAGACAGTATCTATGTTAAATGAACCATTTGCAATCTGGTCTTTGTAATATCCATCAAGGTCATATGAATTGAATCTATCCATATAGAAGTCATAAGCATCTGACTGTGCGTTAATCTCTGATAACAATGTTTCCATAGAATCGGAGAGGGCATTATTACGATTAAGCCATGTACGTGTTGTATCTGCTACTTTATTCTTTAAGCGGTCATATGCTTTGGAGATTTTGGATAAAAGACGTTCTACCCAGTTGAAGTCTTGTGGTGATGGCTCAGATGATGAAGATGAATCACTTCCACTACCTGAACTGCTGGAAGAATCTTTACCAGACAATCCCTTCCAATCAAGATTAATACTTGAGCTGACCTGTTTAAAGCTATAATTATCTAAAGCATCTACTGCGGCATTAGCACCATCAACAACACTTTGAAAATGATTGTACATATTATTGTATTCTTCATCCATAGCTTCTACTTCATCTGGATCTGCCGAATACATACCTGCATCATACCAGCCAGTTGTCTGTACAGCTAATTTACCATTTGCATCCTGAACAACTTTGAAATAGTCAGACCATACACCTGCTAATTCCTTAATGGCTTTATTAGTAATTTCCAGCTTGGCTTTTTCCATATTCGACCAGTTATCAACATCATTACCATATAGAGTTTGAAGTTCATTATATAACTCTGGGTAATTAGTCATAACTGCATTGAAGAATTCTTCATCAGTCTGTGACTTATCTACTACGGATTGTATATACTGATTTTTGTCATTCTCATAAATAGTTTCAAGCTGTGAAAATAACTCCTGTTCAGATATTATACCTTGCATATAATCCGAAAGTGCCTTATTAGCTTCTGGATATTGTTTTGTGATTTTCTTCATAGAATCCACGCCAATATTTCCAGTTTCCTCTAATTCACTTTGAATTTCCTTAATAATATCGGCTTCATTCTTAAGGTCTGCAAGATTGGTAGTAGTATCTTGTCTGTCTTTATCTGTTAAATCCCTCAACATATCTGTTGGGTCATCAAAGTTAGAAGATGTTATACCACCTATTCCATCCTGTGTCTCTTTAAGTTTGTTAAGATACTTAATAAATAACTGTGCTGCTGATTGTCCGTCTTCTAAGATTAAATCAGTATCATTCAGCTTATCATTAAGAACATCAATACCTTTAATATCATCTTCGGTAAGCGTACCTTCGTTAAGTGCTGTTTTAAGCTTATCAACTATTGCCTGATAACTTTTATCATCTATAATAGAATCAAGTTTGATTGTATTCCATTCAGCAGACCTACCAGTATATCGGTATAAGTCCATTTCCTTCTTCTGCATATCATCCCACATAGCTTGATATTGTGGATTGTCAAATGTACCATCAGAATTCATAGAGTTCATCAATGTCTGCTTGAACGCTTCATACTTCTCTATCTTATCTGAGAAGGTTTCCTCTGCCATCTTTTCAGCAGATTCTTTTAACTTTTCATTGGAATTTGTATAATTAGAAATAAGATTATTATTGAGGTCAATACTATGTTGGTATTGAGCTTTAAGACTTTCATCAGAAGTGGCATTTAATTGTGCCTGTAATTCTTCATTCTGTTTCTGGAATTCCTCTAATTTCTGTTCATTAGCTTTAATGGCATAATCAAAATCAGATAATTCACTTGCTCTATCCAAGAATGAGCCAACGTGGAAACCATCTGCATCACTTGATGCTTGGTAATACTGTTCCTGTTTACTAACAGTATCGTCAGCTTCCATACGATTTTCTCTTGTGTATGTTTTATATGCTTCGTCAGAGGCTTCCTTTGCTTTCTGCTTCTTAACCTCTTCCTGGTTCTGTATCATAAGTCTTAACTCTTCATTAGTGAGTTTCAACTTATCAAGTTCAGCCTGTTCTACTAATGTAATAGTACCATTATTAGATTTGTCGATTAATTCAGCAATTCTGCTTGTAGTCTCTGATAGTTTGGTTTTTAACTCATCAAGTTTTGTACAAGCATCCGTATATTCCTGTTGTGCATTTTCAAATGCTTCACGCTGTTCTTTCATAGATGTTGTTAACGCATCCACTATCTTAACCGCTCCTGCAATAGCACCTAAAGTTACTGTTATAGCAAGTAATATCGGATGTGCAACTGCAAGTGCTTTTAATGATGCACCAAGACCTTTGATAGCATTAGAAGCTGTCGTTGTTGAAGCTGTAAGACCTGTATTAGCTGCTACCATCTTCCAGGATTGTAGCTGTGCAAGTGCTTGTTCCTCACTAAGACCAGCCGTAACAAGTACTTGTTTCTTCTGACTAATAGTGAGTGCATCCGTTGATAGCATTAACTGTAACTGACTTTTCGATAAGCCGTTAGACAGTAATAATAACTTATCAAAGCTTTTTGAAGATATACTTGTTGCATTTACTATATCCATTGCTCTCTTGAATTTATTCAGATTAACATATGCTTCATATGTTCCTGTTTTTATAGATAGGAATGCTTTTGTAACACCTGTTACTGCTAATGCCCCCATAGCACCTTTAAGTGCATTTGTCTTATTAATGAGATTTACAAGTGCTGTTGTTGCATCAAGAATACCACCATATACTTCTGACATATCAGAGTTCATTATCATAGATTCAAAAGAGGCTTGTAAAGTGTTAGTTTTAGCTTCAAGCGATTCTTTATAAGACTTATTAAACTTCTCAACTGCTGTTCCTGCTGAATTAGCTGCAACTGCTGTAAGCTCTAAAGTCTTATTGTAGCCTTCAAGAAGTGCTAAAAATCTATTCTGTTGTCGTGTGCCGCTGAAAGCTTTTGCGATAGAAGCTTGCTGCACACTTGAATATGTATTCCAACTTTTAGCAACTTCATCTAATACTGTTTCAAAATCTCTGAATTCCTGGTTAGTATCTCTTAATTTAATACCTACTGAATTCAATATTGTTTCTACATCTGATAAGCTTTCACCATCATCATCTACGAACTGACCAATCTTTACATTTCTGTATCTTGATAACAAGGTATTCATAAATGTACCGACAGTTTCTGCTGATTGCATTGTTTTATCCTGTACTGTACCTATCATAGCAGCCAGCTTATTAAATGATACTCCTGCGATATCCGCACTACTAGCACAATACTTTAATGCTGTGGCTATATCTCCGGATGACGTAGAAGCCGCCATATCAATAGCAACCATCGCATCTAATGCATCATTTACTTGATTAACAGACATATCAAATCCATTCATAGTTGCTAACAAATCCTCTGTTGCTTCACTAGAATTAATCTGACCTAACTTACTAAGCATAATAGAGTCTTTTATCAACTGATTAGATTCCTTCATTGACTTACCTGCTCTTAAGTAATCATCTGCTGCTTGTCCAACCTGTGTTGTTGTACTCGCAAGCTGTTTAGCCATACCATTATAATCTTTCAGTAAGTCTTTAACACTTGATCTGCTATCTCCTGTGGCAACTGATAAATCAGTTACAACCTTATCAAGCTGTACCATTGTATCTTTTGCACGTTCAGCAGCATCATTTATCTCTTTTAATAATGCTAAATAAGCAGTAGTTTCTACTTTCCTACTCGAAAATGTACCTTCTACTGCATTCTTTAATCTTCCAAATACTGTTGTAGTATTTTTTGCTGAATTACTAATGTTATTCAGACCCTGCATAGTATTTTTGCTATTAACATTGATATTGACATCATACTTACCAGATTCAATATCCTTAAGTTTCTTCCTAAACTCGGATTCGTCCAAATTTGCTTTAATGTTTATTTGTTTCAATCATTTGCTCCTTTCCATAATTTTCTCTGCAATTTTCACTTAACATCATAGCCTCTTTTCCTCATTGCTCTCTGAAATATTTTGTCTATCCTGTCTGACTTTTCAATCTCATCTACAGCATAATCAACAAATGGTCTTGGCAGATTATGCTCTCCGGGGAAGTCATAGTAAAAGCCATTACTTCTACTGCCATCATTTATTAACTGGGGTAATCCATAGCCATGATTATATGTACCGTAACCATTATTAAACTGAGTAACATTGTCTACAGTAAGTGTCATATTTTTAACAGAACCTACAATATTATTAGGATCATCAATACCGCCCGTAGTACGTCTTTGATAAATAGCAGGTGTGCTTCTGTTAATAACTTCCATTTGAATATGTTCAAGTTCAATGTTCCTTGCTTCATCAAATACTTCTTTAGACAATACATCTTCCATATCAGACTTAATATCGTTCAATAGCATATCTACATCATCATATTTACTTTTCAATACACTTTTCCTTCCTATGTATATAAGAACTCAACATCTTTGTACTCCCTATATACTTCACTAATATCATAATCATAAGAAACTGAATCATAACTGATTCGCAAATAGATAGTTGCATAGATTATTGCAGCAACTGTATAAATAGATTCATCATAAAGAACCTTGTCATTAACTTTTATTTTCATATTTTTATGGGGATAATTTGATTAGAATAATCTGAAATGAATTAAATATAGTTTAGATATAATTGATAAATACTATGAATTAATAAGATAATTTTCCAGTTTTGAAAACAACTGTGGATATAGGTCTATCTTTCCTAATTTAAACTTGCTTAATATACTTCCGTCTATACCGATAACTTTAGAAATATATGTCTGCTTCTCTCTCGTTAATCTTTCTTTATAAAGATTTCTTAACTCTTCCTGGGTCAACTCATTATCCTCCTTCCTTTAATGTATTCCAATTTTTTTAGACAAAATAATAGAGCAAATAAGAACTCTCTCCAACAAAAAACTTATTTACTCTATTATAATTGGGATTGAATGATTTCTTATGAAAGAAGAATATAATACAGCTACTCAGCCTACGGTCTTTTCACCTTGCATTACATCTTCTTTCATATGTAGACATCCAGAAGCCTTATTTTATATGGGTTTAGGCAATTTTTACAAAATTTTTGATGTATTTTCATCATTTTTCACAAAGCATTGTACAAATAATTCTTCATTAACCTTAAAAAGCTCATTAAGTAATACTGAATTATCATTGCGATCTGCATACTTTATAAGTGCTATAAAAGTATTAATAGACATATCCTTTTTGAATTTACTAGCTAATATTGTAGCCTGCAACTTTTTTAACTTATATAATGTAGCTTCATCATAATCATCTGCGTTAGCATTTAATTTATGAACAGATTCATTATACTTGTTAAATTCCTCTTTAAATTTATCCATCTTATACTTATTAATGTCTTTCTTGTCAATCAAGCTTCTATCTATTAAACTTGATAAATCTATGTACCTTGTATTATCAACTCTTCTGGCAATACTTTCATTAATATGGTCATACAATATATCCATAGGGCAATTCATATGCCCCACTTCTTCAGGTTCAAACTTTTTATCTGTTCTTGTCTGTTTTATAGCTGCATAAAATTCTGGATATTTTGTTTTACCTACTCTGTTCATACATTGCAATCTCTTTATCCTTGTTATTTCATTCTTAACATTTATATCAAATGTTTTTTTACAAAGATCGATGGCGACCTGACCTAACACAGATAAAATTATAAAACAAGCTTCCAGCTCCTTATCCTGCATGTCACTATCATAATAATAACTCATAGCTAACTGTGCTGTATCTGTTGATACTCCAATATCAGCCTGTGTAGCAGCCATTGCATTATCCATCTTTGCATAATCAACCTGTGTCATATGGTATAAATGACTTCCAGATTCCGCTATGTCATTTATAATAGTAGGATAGTTGATGTATGCTGTTCTTGCTAACTCTGCCATTTCAGATTGATTAGTTGCATAGACAAAATCAGAATCGCAGTCCTGTGAATTAAGTCTTGCCTGTGTATCAGTTCCTATTGCATTAAAGACTATTACATTATTACCAATATTGGAAAAATACTTAACTAATCGTTCTGGATAGACATTATATAAATGAACAATGTTATTAGGGCTGTTATGTGGACTTCTAAACGCTGCAAGCCTTTCACCTTCTACAAATCTTGGTGTATAACATTGAACACCACCAACAACCACTTCAAAACATCCTTCTGTATATGGGTCATACTTCCTATCACCTGCACTATTATTAACATTCCACACAACCTTATCTAATAATGCAACTGGATTATCCATAATAGTAAGATTGTCACCTTCCTGTGGTAATTCACCTTGCATTAAAGCTGTCTTATACTTACTAACGTCCTCAGTCCATTTCTTTCTGAACAACCTTGTTTTCGTGAACTCTGAATTATGTTTTACAAGTGTAAGTAACATTTCATTGATATTAAAGTCATTCTTTGTCTGTTCCAAATATTTGATATATTCATCTACAGATTTCTTCATATTATTAGCCTTGGTTATTCCTATATCAGCTATAGGCTTTAATACTTCAGGATTGTTAGTAGGTAGCGAACCATTCATCTGATATGATGATACCTGGTAATTTCCCAGCTTACTTTCATGTGCTGACTTTACGATTGCAAAACAATTACCATACTGTTTCATAACTCTATTGTAATACTTAAATGCTCTCTTATATGTACCACCCATTATATCAATGAACTTAATCCATTTAATAGAATTGTTTGTAATTACCATCTTTATATCTGATAATTTCATTCTGCGACCAAATAAATCCGTATCATCACCTATATATGCTGTATCATAATTTATACCCTGCTGCTCACAATAATCTTTAAAAAACTGCTGTATACTTCCTCTGAACAAACAGCTCTTAAAGAAATGTGACCTAAGATATATAAAACCAACATGTCCATCTGGAAAAATAGAATCATCTATAAGACCCATTCCATCCCAGAGTACATTTTTTATATGTTCTTCCTTGTATTCAACACTGCATTGCTTCTCAGAATACTTTTTTTCTGTTATTTCATGTTCGCCTGGATATCCTCTATTTATTCTTATGCCATACCCTTTTAATGCCTTCTTAGATTTTTCTGCTATGAAAGTATATTTATCAGACTTATCACTACAAAATGTATATCCTTTTTTATTAAGAATCTTTTCTACTTTAGGATTATCAAAATCAACGACATACTCGTCTAATGGTTTTATGACCTCAACATCTTTAAGACCTACAATGGCTGCCTTCATTTTATCTGAATATACATCTTCATCCTGCACCACAAGTATGTTATCCAATGGTATATTCATAAATCCTTTTGCTGTAGCTGTTGTTAATGTATCATAGGCACATAACTCCACCAGCTTAAATACCTTCTCTGGATCAGCCTTAGATTCCTTATCCATAACTGCATATAATCCCATAGTGAGATAATTAATAGCTTTATCAAATAACTCTTCTCTTATAAATGTACATTCACCCTTTTTAGCTTTTCCTGGTGTCCTATACATCATTTTATACTTTATCGTCTTTACACTCTTTATGTTTCCACTCTTATCTTTCTTATAATAGCTGTAAGACACTCCATCTTTATAATACTTGTTTCTAAGGTCATTCTTATTCAACTGGACTTCCTGAGATTCAGTATTATTTTCATTATCTACTATCTTATATTTTGTATTGTATTGGAACTTTACAACTATAAAATCCTTACAATAATCTACATTCTGTCTTTTTTCTCTTGTAATACTACTGTTCATAAACCTTAAAAACAAACTATCAGATATAACAGACTTTTTATGTGTCAGCTTAAATTCAGACCAATCACTAAACTTACACATAACCTTTTTATCCTTATTGTTATCTGCTACCTCTTGTAAAAATAAGCTACTAGCTTCTACTGAATGAATGTAAATTGCATTACAATCCTTTGTGTAATTAATTGCTATAATACTCTACCACCTTTCGTTGTAATATATATCTATTTATAATATTCTCTGCTCTGATTGTGATTTGGGTAAAAAAATACCAACCACCTAATGTTGATGGTTGGTATCTTCTATGATTCATCTTTATGAAAGATTAAAGTAAATGTTTTTGCAAGTATTGTCAATGCAAGTATTGTATGAAGCATTTGGAAAATTCTTGGAATAATTCCTGTCAAGACAATAATTCCACTACTATATGTTGTTAATATAGAAAAAGTAAGATAAATAAACTCAAACAATTTCTGTCCTACTGTATTTAGTGAAATATCATTTATTTGAAACCAATTAGGATTTATTACATACAAGGTATAGTATGTGAGTGCCATAGACACAAATAATTCTACTGCACAAGAGATTATTACCATTCTATAATTATTATTTTCTTTTTTATCTTTTATTTTCAAATAAATACATAATTGCACTGTACTCGATATCATACTAAATGATGTCAATACACATAGAAGTATTTTATCTTCTGCGCCAAAAATGATTGCAAAAAAATACAAAGTAATATATCGAAATATATCTATCATCTTTTCTTTTCTAAAATCTGCATTCTTTTTTAAATATGGTTCTATACCTAGTAAATAAACCATTAATATGTTCATAAATACAATTATCATTTATACTTTCTCCTCTTACTTAAATAAGCATAGCACATCAACCATCAATATTCAATTATCAATGTACACGCATTATAATTACCCTCACATACAAGGGGTAAATCGCTTCTGACAGACCAAACAGACACTTTTATCTGCCAGACACACAATTTACTATCTAAAACAATATCACCCGTATTTGATACCATTTTATGTAATTTATCCCTATGTATATAATGATTAATGCACCATAAAGAAATGTCGATTTCATTGGTAATTATGTTGCTTTTTCCACTCTGAAAAGTCCGTAATATTGGGCTTTTCGTGTTTGTTATAAAGAGTAATATGAAATTCCTGCAACTCTTCCAGTAAAAATACATCTTTCGCAGCCGCTGATGCTGGATTTTCACATTCAGATGCACTTATGCTCATATCTGATAATGATATATCTGTTACTCTATATAACTTATCTAATACTTTTATAAATTTTATATGTGTTATATTTGTTATTATTATCACCCTACCTTTATATATATTGTTCGTGTAATATTGCAATTTCTGTATCCATTTCAGATTCAGTAATTTCATCATTTTTATACTTCTCTATTATACTTTTCATTTCCTGCATAACATCTCTATTATGATTCAGATTTTCAATCACATCATTAGTAAGATAATGTGTTATATCACCACTACAATCTCCATATGAAGTGTTAAATAACTCATCCATCCAGAATTGTGCAATATACCAATCTACACATCTTGGCTTGTAATTTGATAGGATAAATAATTTTAGTTTTAATTCATCATCATCTTTAACATCTGCCCTTTCTTCTCTTGAATAGTAGGCATAATAAGCTCTTATCTTTTTTATTCCTAAATCCTTACAAGCTCTAACTCTTTCATGTCCTGAAATAATTGTATTATCTCTTGCAATCATAATAGGTTCATATACTCCATGTTTATCCACAGAATTAAGAAATGTTATCCAATCCTTTCCTATCATTTTAAAGAAGTATTTATCATGTTCTGGTAATGCTTTTAAACAATCCACATCTATCTCAATATTTGCACTATCTTTTACATAATCAATAACACTATCTGACTTATTATATTCACCAGTATTATTTCTAATGGCTGCTTTTAGCTCTCTAGTTGACATCTCTCTTACATTGTGTTCCTCAATAAAGCTAGTCCTCTTTTCTTCTGGTACATCTAATAATAATCCTAGCTTTGTAATTTCCAAATTAGAAACCGCCTGCGAATTTGAACCAAACTCCTTAGCTATTCTCATATAAATATTGGCTGTTCTTTGAGAAAACTGCACTCTTTTTCTTAACCAAGTTCCCCATTCTCCATGTGGTACTTTTTCCTTTGCTTTATTTAATTCATTACCAAGCTGTATTAGATTCTGAGCCGCCGCATTTTTAAACTTGAGTATTCTATCTTCTATTATCTTTAGTTCCAAATCATTATTGTATTTTATTTCATTCATAGTATATAATCTCCTTTTACTCTGAAAACACTTTCATATCTTTTACATCAGTCAAGTAACATTCATTTTCAACATCAACAACCTTGTTAATAAATAATGTACTGACCGCATCTGGTCTTATCATTTTAATAAGAAGCTCTATAGATACTGAAAACTTAATTGTTTCTAAATCACAACCAATTACATCATATTCATAATCTTCTATCTCTGTAACTGGAAGATTCTGTATGCACCATAGCATATTTTCAATGACTGTATGCTCTTGAAAATCTCTATCTATTCCAATCTGAGAAAGATTAATCTCTATCTCTTCTGGACTGTTAGAATCAAAGTCACAATATGGTAGTATTAAATCTCCATTACTATTTGTATATAGATTGTCCCATTGCTCATAATCTCCATAATTTGTTACTCTGTAAAATATTCCTTTACCAACAACAAATACATCTAAATCCATCCTACCATCATACTTAATAGATGTAAGCACCTGCACATCTAATCCAAATGACCTTATCTTTTCTATATCAAACTCATCCGTCTTATGAAATGTATAATCAACCATGTTAATATATCCGGTATTTCTTTCAGAATTTTGCATCAATTCCTTAAGCGCTTTGTTCATCTCTTCTGGTAATTCATATATCGTTATATATTCCTCTATAGACTTACAGCCTTTCATATCTGCTAGTTGCTGCAACATACTTCTTCCAAGCAGCATCTTGAATGGCTGGAAACTTATAACAGAATCAGTTTTTGCCCTTAGTGATTCTATCTTTGTCATCTCTAACTGCCCTTGTTTTTCCATAGCAGTACAATCATATGATAATAGCTTATTGAATTCTGTTTCTAGAATACAATCACCACAAGAAGGTATCTTCTCTATAATATCAGAATGTGATTGCTTAAAATCTGCCATCTTCATATTAAATACTTTTGCAACATCTGATACCTTCAGATATACATTATTATTATGAATCACTTTTGTATTAAACTTTATTGTCTTATTTGCCATTATTAAAATCTCCTTCACATATCTATTGCATCAGGCTCACCCCAAATGTCTTCATTATAGTTATTATCTCTTGATATAACAGCTTTACTTTTTTTCTTTTCTATATAATCTACTATACAAGAAATATCATTAAATATATTTTCATCTCTAATCTTTTTCATTAGTTTCTTTTGATAATCAGATCCTGGAATTGCACCTTTTATTTCCTTATTAATAAGCTCATTATCATGATGAATCTGCTTATATATCTCAATCAATTCATTATTAGAATATTGTTTTGAATATCTATTAAAATGCCAACGTAAATTATTGTATTTTGCGGATATACTACGCTTAACATTAGCTTTTTCTGATTGAACTATCTTTTCAGTTATTCCACATGTCTTCTCATAATTCTTAGCAAAAACAATAATATCTTCCTTATCTTCATATCTACCATAATGATTAGAAAAACTTTTAAATTGTCCTGTGTTAATATCTCTTTTCAGCTCAGTATGCTTGTACACATAAAGTAACTTATTGGAAATTAGAATCTTGTTATAATTCAATAATGTATTTCCATCTATCCTACTTTTTTGACATAAATACTCCTGTGACATAAACCCAACATAATCCGTTTTTGCGGTAAATGTGTCTTTATATATACCTTTTGTCTTATTAATAGTTCTCATACATACAACAAAATATCTAAGCAACTTTAATTTATCTATCTTGTTATCAAGATTTAAAATAGCTTGAACTTCATCATTGTATACAATCGTATAATACTTACCTTTGCCAGTAGTAAAATCCGAAGTAAAATATAAACCGCTGAGATTAACTATAAATTCACTAGCAGAAACTTTATTATCAATCAATATTAAGTTTTTATTAACAAGGGATTCAAAAGCCGACTTAACTTTTTTATAAAGAGAACGCTTAAAGCTAAAATTTCCAACCAATTCATATAATATCATATTGTATGTAATATATTGTTTATTTCTGCTTGATTGGTAAATAGATTTTAAAGCAATATACACACTTAATTCTTCATCTGATATTTGCATATCATCAATAATATCGTTGTTTAAATAAATCTCCAAATATTTTCTCCTTTAACATTAAAATACAATATTAAATAATCAATCATTAAACAATAAAAGAATTAATTACAGAGTACTGCTTTGCAGTACGTTAATTATCTTTTATATTACTTATTTATTTTATATTACTTATATGACTCTAAGTTACGACATTTTTATGTCGTATTTTCAGTATTACACTATAGTGTAAATGTCACCAAAATGTCGTATTTTCAGATACGGTTTTTATCAACGCTTTGTGTATCCTCATACTCCAACAACTTTATTGTATCAAAGTACTTCCTGTTTGCCCTGAATACTACAAATACACTACCCGAATTATTATTTATTCCTACTCCTATAGGTACTATACCCTTCTTAAATAGTCTATTGCACTGTTCTATGTCATAGTTATATACTGGCTTACTGTCAATCGTTCTTTGCAATACTTATGCCTCCTAATCTACTCACTTATAAGCTCTATCTTGTCAACCTTCATATTTTGTCCACCGCAAGGACAATTCCAACCATCCTTAACATAACCATTCTTGTCAATCTGGCTCATGTCATAGGCAAAACCAACACCATTACAACGGTCACACATACATAGTACAGCACTATCTGCATTTACAAGATGTGCCTTTAAATTAATCATAAGCTTGAATTTTTCCTTCGTGATTCTTAATACATTCATATCGTTTACCTCCAAATGTGATTATTTTAGGCACACCATTTATATATCTAGTTAATGTGCCTGGTAATTCCGTACTCTTCAATTTACCAGCATCATCACTGATATTTGCTACTATAAAATTTAAGAAAGAAGATTTACTATTTACATCAATAGTTAGCTTGCTACTTTCACCGCAAACATATCTCTCTATATACATTCTCTGTTTATGCTGACATCGTATTCTTTCTTTGTCTTTTCTTTCTGATTCTTTTAGCCCTTTGTAATAAAGCTTTTCTTTTACCACTTCCTTCACAAAAAGCATACTTTATTGGTTTATTATTACTTAAATTAACAATATGAACTCTTTGACAAAGGGCTACACAGTGGTTTAACAGTACCGTATCCTTACATTTATGGATAGTAAATTTATTCATAAACACTCTAAATTCCTGTGTAGCATATGGTGCTTTATACTTACAAACTGCTTTCTTTCTATTCTTCATAGACACTTTCTCATCTTTTAAAATATCCATTAAAGCTTTTTCATTTTGAACAATTTCTTGTTTAGTTGGCATTGAATTAATAAATCTTCTAAGTGATTTTTCTGTTAATCCATAAGGAACCGTATTTAATCTTAAATTTTCTCTGTTGCTATACTTAAGCAATACATCAAAACCACTTAAATTTATATTTCTATTCTTGGCAAGACATATTTTCAAATTGCTATTTTTATTCTTAGCCATTTCCACTATATCTAATGGTACTTCTGAGCCCGTATATAAGCATATTGTCTCTCTATATTCTTTAATCTCTTCAATAGATTTATCATCTAGTAAATGATGCATATTCTTAAACGCTTGAATTTTTAAATCACGAGAATCTCTATAAGCTATTTCTTCTGTATCAAAAAAAGTTTCCCAAGTTGAAGTAAATTTACCAAATGTTATATTATTTCTGCTTTCTGAATTTTTTCCTTTTGCCAAATTCAAATATGTAATGACAGCCTTTTCTATATTGATTTTTGATAATGTTATTCCTGATGTTGTATTCGTATTAATATCCTCCAAATTCTATGTATTAGGTATACAACATTTCGCCGTACACCTCTATGTTTTTGATGTGACAAGAGCTTATGTCTGTCAGGAGTTCCATCTATTAATACTATTCTCTGTTATGAAAATAGATTTAATTGTATCTTGTTATGCCTATTTTAAAGCCTTTTTCATATGGTCCGTAAACCTAAGACCTATTTACTGCTATTTCTATACTAATTGCAAAATAAATTCTTTAAATCCATTTACACCAATTTCTTCAAGTGCTTTATAGAGTAAATCAATATTAGAATTGTCATTTTTTCCTATAAGTTCAGCAAGAATATCTTTGCCTGTACAACATTCATATTCCATATTAGCTAGTTCTTTATTCATAGCCTCATACTTATCCGCATAAACATCATAAAATCCATCATATATAGTATTAAACAGGCTTTCTCTATATTGTGGTTTAGAGTTAATCCAACTTAAAACATATTCTGGATCATTACCATCTAAGCACTCGTACAAGTCACTATTAGGGTTGAATACCTTTGTTATAAGATATTCTTCATTGTCGCTTATACCTTGCTCCTTAATAATTTTAAAAATACTTTCCTTGCACCATTCACCATATTCAGGATATTTTACTTTCTGTGAATATTCATCACATAGTTTTCTATATTCTTCATAGCTATTATCCAATTTATCATTATGTACATTATTATTTAATGTAGAATTTTTACTTATTGATAAATCACATCCTAATGCTACACCTGTAATAATTCTTGCATCCCAATCTGCTATATCTAAGAAAGATTCACTATTATTATCTGTATGATAGAAAAGCTGTGCTTCATCTGCTACTGGAATATCATTTTCATACTTAACAACTGAATACATACAACCTGCATTAATATCAGGCATATTCTTACTCTTACATATATTTATAAGTTGTTGTTCCATTAATTCATCATAATTAAACTCTTCAAATTCACTTAACACTTCATATCCAGCAGCTAATACCTCATTACCTTTTGTTTTTACATCATAAATTCTTAAAAACTTATACATATATAATCCTCCATAATTTATTATTGAAGGTAGAACTAAGCTCTTGCTTGTAATGTTCTTTATCTATCTAACTGATTAACCTCATTTATAATATTCTCTCTTTAATTTTCACTTTTTAGCATTTTGTTTCATCTTATCTTTGTACCAACGGATGCTGCCATCCATATTCAATGATACTTCTATACGTTGTCCATCTTTAAACTCCAAGACCTGTGATAGCTTGTCACCATCTAACTTTAAAAACTTCTTTGCCGTAGTAAGACCTCTTATTCTATGAATCCTACTATTATTATGTTCTTTTAATAACTGTCCTAACTCTTTAAGTTCCATATTATTAAACCTGTTCCTTCCTTATATATAAGTGTTATCTCATCATTACTTATTAACAACTTTATTGTTCATTTATGTTCACTGACTAATCTAATTCACGCATAAGGTCTAAGCTTATTTTTCTACGCTTATTTATTTTACTTGTCTGTACTGGTATCTCTTCTTCTATCTCTTCCAAATCATCAAGCAAACTTAAAGACTTCCTTTTGCTAATTCTCTCTTTCTGTTCACTTAATGCCTTTTTTCCAAGACTGCTTATATACTCAACTGGAAAACTACAACCAGACACACACACTATATTGGCTGTACCATTATTACCTATAAATATATTTTCTGGATTACCTACTGCCTTAATAATTTCCTGTTCATTAACATGATTACCTTTCTGATTTATAATTCCTATATGTGTAACTACACCATCATTATTAAAAGGTAGAAATATATTTTTTGCTGTAAGTGCATTTATCATATCCTGCGTTGTTACTTTTTCTATTGAATCTGGCTTATCGCAACGCATAGCAATATAAAAGCAGCCGTGATCTGACAACATTTTATATTTTTCTGAATCATCAAAGTTTGATGCACTTGATGTAGAATTATCAGTAAAGAAAGCATCTAACATATTTACTAAGTGGAAATTAATCTTATCTAAATCAGTACTATATTCATTATTTACAAGGAATATTGCCCCCATTTCATCTATTTCCATTAATTCTTTGGCTGTATTGTATGCATTTAATCTTTTCTGAATAGGTTCATCTCTCCTTGGCATAACCAATACTGCACATACAATCTTATCTTTTAATTGACAAGCTATATCAGCTAGTAAAGGTATACACGCTGAACCTGTAGTTCCTCCGCCAGAAGCAATAAATAAAATAACCTTTTCTTTTATATCCTGTATCTTTTTAATAATTTCTTTGTTATTCTTCAATGCTTCGTAGGCAAGTGACCTATCACCTCCCAGACCATCGTACCCTTCTAATACTAATATGTTCTTTGCATCTGGTATTGCTTTATTATCCTGCACAGAACCATTAATAAGAAGTGAATTATAATTCTTCTGCTGGAATCTATATCCATTATTATTTCCACACAGACCTGCTGTGACTACTGCTACATTATTTTTAATCATTTTCAATGTTCCCCTTCCTTATACTTTCAAGTAACATAAGGCTTTTATCTGTTAAATAATAGGTGTCAGCATTCCATGTCTTACATCCTTTATTAACATAGCCTTGCTCAATAAGTTTTCTGATCTTACGATATGTAGTAACTCTTGTTGTTCCTGTTATAGAGATTATTTCTTGTATAGACATACTCTCAAAGCAACTTGTACAGTGCTGCTTATTCAACAACTTTAGAATCACATAATCGAACCTATCTAATTCCATATAGACGTATCCTTTCCTTATATTTAATTGTATTTTTTCTTGACAATATGTGTGAATTTGTATGAGTTATCTGTTCATACATATTGAAAAAATAAAAGGCTCTTTTAACTGCCTAAATAATCATTCTCTATTTAGTTATCACAAAATCATATATCACATCACTCTCCTGTTGTCGAACTTTTGTTCTATTATATATAGGACACGGCTGCTCGAATACTCCATTGTTTTTGTTACTTTTAATAATTGGAATTATTGGGTGAAAATACCCTGCGACTTTAAAAATGATGGTTGAATTTCTTAACATCATCTGCTATAATATGAACTGCTAAATTACATAGGGCAGATATTAAAGTCTGTTCCAACTACTTATGGGAAGCATTTATCAAAAGATATTTGCTTCCTTTTTTCTTTATGAATGTATAATAACAAATACAAATACATGCGTCAAGTATTTTATTAAGTATTTTTATTTTTAAATTTATTTATAGTATTTTCAGAGGTAAAGTTATTTACTTTTGTTATTGGCATCAAAAATATTTATAGTAAATAATTGATTTTTTTATGTGTTATATTTATAATATATAAGTAAATTTATTTTAAGAGGTGAGATGAATATGGCTGAGGTTAATGTAACCCCTATTTTAAGAGATACAATTAAGAACTATAGAAAAGAATTAAAAATACGTGGTGATGAACTTTCAAAAAAATTAAGAAAAAATACGTCTTTTATATCACAATTAGAAACTGGAAAAATTGAAACTATTAGTACTAGCCTATTATATAAAATATTTGATGAATTGTTTAAAGATGATAGTAATAAAGAACAAAAAATTAATGATACATTTAATCAGATGCAATTATCTTTATCAGATAAAGAATTAGAACGTCAAGAATGGATGACAATTATGGATTTACAATATAGAAAAATCCCTATTACAGATTCAATAATTCAATTCATTCAAACCAATCTGCAAGAATTAAATATCACATCTAATGATTTAATTGACACTATTAATAAGAATAGTGACTTAATAAATGAATATTCACAAGCACATATTGATGGTATGGAAGATAATAAAGTATATCCTACATTTAAGAAAAATGAAGATGATTCCTCATATATAGTTGGTATGCATATTAAATTTAATCTTCCAGATACTTATATAGACGATATTATTAATAAGAAAATAAAACGCTGTAATTTTGTAACAATGGAAGGCATTATTTATAATATTCTTACATTAAAAGGAATTTCTGATAAAGAAGCTATAAAACAAGCTGAAAGCTATTTATATGAGCAAAAATTTTATACAATAATGTATAAGCAGTACTTAACAAGGCATAAATTAGTTGATGAATTAGCTGATTATGATATTGATTTCAATAAAAAATTAAAAAAATTAAACAGTATATTGTCTAGTATAAACGATAGTCAACCAAATCTACTAAATAATATTCTTGGTACTATCATTAAAAATTTAGACAACCAGCCTGGATTAACCCTATCAGTCTTTAAAAGAGATTTAAACTCATTAGAACAAATTCCTACTTCTGAACAAAAATTATTTATGAAAGATTTTGACAAATTAATAAAAGAATATAGCACACATACTGAAGAAAATGATAAAAATAAAATAGAAACCTTTTAAATTCAAAATAATATCATATTCAAAAAACCATCGGAGATTAATCAGATGGCTTTTTGAATATGTTTCTTCTTACTTTATAGTATGTTTGTGAGATACAGCATATAATCTATGTATAAGATTACGCTCTATAGATAAAGCACTCTGAAGGTCTCGTTTCGATGTACCCAACTGCTCAGCTATTTGCTCAAGTGATAAACGTGCCAAGTTGGCATCTTTTTCAGGTCTGCCTTGTCCATATCCACATAGCTTTACATATTCAACTGCAACTTTTCGCTGTTTTGATTCATCATCTGAATTCATTACTCGATTATATCTAGCAACTGTGCCAGTTCCAACACCTGACATTTTAGCTACTTGTTCACGAGTATTTGTTGAACGATCACGTTCTTTTGACAAGGATGCGTCCATTTGGACGCAAGCTTCTTTCCCATTAGTTATATCAGCACCAAGTTTATTACCTTGCTTTTTCTTTCATTTTCTAAAGCTACTTCTTTTTTAAATTCTTCTGTCATAGCATGTTTTTCACCAACTCTTTATCAGTGTAAGTACTTATAACTTTTTCTCCATTTGAATTATTAGAAGATTGAACTTTTTTATTTTCGTTCTGCAATTCCTTATAGCCAGCACTAATAAATGTCTCACCTGATAACACACGTTTTTTAACATCTTCATTATTTGAATTAAGAACCTTCGCACCCATACGATAAGTTTCTTTGCCAACACCTGCAACTTGTGCTAACTTTGCATTTGTTTCGTTATTAGAACGATTTCTTACTTTTTCAGCTTCCACCAAATTTGGTGTAAGCTGAGGGGTTGCACCACCAGTAGATGTAGCTTGTCTTTCTTTTGCTTGTCTTTCATAAATAGGTCTATACTTTTCAGCTACAGCAATTCTCTGAATAGGAGATAAGTTACGTCTACCAAGCTGAATATCAAGCATCCATTGCATAACTTCAATAATGGTTGCATCGTCACCAAGAGCAGTAGTAGGTGCAAGAATACCTGTATCAACTAAATCCTCTAATTCAGGAATAAGTTCTGTGAGTTTTTTGTAGTTATTAAGAGTATCTACTGAAACCCCAATCATTTCTGCAATATCTGACTGATTAAATATATTCCCATCCGAAAGTTTCGGCTCGGATTTGCCAGCAGTTCCTTCTCTGACTCCATAAATCCTTTCAAGCTCTTTGATGCATCTGCCAAGCTTTACAGGATTAGGATTTCCAATTCCACGCTGACGAATATAGATGTATCATATCTTTCATTCTCACGACACATATTTTTTCAAGTTACTGAACCCATTATATGCAGAAAGACGATACTGCCTAAACAGTACCGCCCTTCAACAACAAATCAATATTTTTTAAGAGGTTTTCCTCTATATCAAAACAGAATTACTTCTGCTGATACCATATTAATATAACATAATCTTGTAAAATATGCTACTTCATAGTAAACAATTTATATAGATCAACTACTATATCAATCTGACGTTCTGTAAAGTCCTCGTCATGCAAATATAAACGCAGCTTTTCTAGCATAGCATTTTCTATATTCATTATACTTTGCTTATCTTCAATATCTTTCTGATTAATTTTCTTCTTACTAAAAATATCTCTTGCATCTATAACATTCATATGTCTTACACCTCTACTCTATCCATAATCTTTCTAAGATGCTGGATATCACTTTCAATCCAGTATACCTTACCATCTATCTCTAGTGGCTTATTATGTTCACTAGCATATACTATCTTTCTTTCAAGCATACTTATACCAAGCTGTACACCTGCATTAAATGTCTGCTGCATATCATCTTTTATCATAACTTCTCTCCTTATGCTTCTACAAAATTATATCCTACAACTTTAATTGCTCTTGGTGATGATATTTTAACTTCAACCCATCCATCTTCCTGCAACTCCATCAATCTTATACTGATAGTTGACTTTGCTTTTACACCTACTCCGTCTGCTATCTCTTCTAAGGTTGGTGGATATCCATTTTCTTTAATATATTTTATTAAAAAAATATATACTGCATATTGCTTATCCGTCATATATTTCCTCCATTATTAACTTGTCTTTCTATAATTCTTTAATTAAACCTATGTTTTCATATAAGGTCATATTATAAAAATCCATTGTCTTTTTAATAAAATTCCCTTACACTTTATATATAGGACATTTGCATTTAATTACTCCAATGATTTTATGAAAGAGGTGAAATATATTTATATTCAGATTAAGAAGCCGAACCGCTTCAAAGATATGTTACATAAGATACATTATAATATAGAAGAAACTGGATTCAATTTGTTCCAAAAGATACCTGAAAAGTATATTCCAGCTTGTATTATTAACTGGATGGACAAATACACCAATAAACGCTTAAATGAACTTAAGCAGCAAATTACACATAGTAAATGGCAGACTATGGAACTTGAAAAGGCTGTTGAGAATATACATGACAGACAGCAGGATTAAACAAAGCACCTTCAGGAAGATACACTCTTTCCGTTGGTGCTTTGTTTACTATAGTCCTAAGTATTCATTTGGCAGAATTGCCTTTATGTCTGATACAGAATAATCCGATACATTTCTTGTCACAATATATTCTGCACCATAACTCTTTGCACATTCCATTTGTAAACAATCCTCAAAATCAGAAAATTTTTCATTTGCAAGACCAGATAATAATTTTGCTTTGTCTATGCCCTCTACATCAAAAATCATGCATATGTTTGATAATATTTCTCTTCTTTCCTTTGCAGTATAATCTTTCCTTAATATAAAGAACATATTAGAAATAGAATGAGCTGCAATGCAACCCTTTGTATTTCCCTCGGTACATGATAAAATTACTTTTTTTGCATCCTCAAAGAATGGCTCTCTTTCAAGAAGATAATCAAGTAATACATTAGTATCAATCAGAATTTTACCTGCCATATTTATCTTCCCTGTAAGAAGCTAATTCTGCATCTTCATCTGTAACAGTTCCCTTTTTGCGTAACTGCTCTAATCTTGCAAAAGCTTCTTTCCTTTCCTTATTAGAATCATTATATAATCCGTTTACACCCTGCATAATCTGAATTATAAAGGATAACTTATCTTCTGGTATCTTTTCCAGTTCCATTATTGCACTCTGTCTTAATACTGTCATATGTCATACCTCCTTCAAATGATTATATGAAAACATTCTTATAACGCTAATTACCTATTTTTAGAGTTTATGAATTTTCATTTTCCTTGTTTTGCTCTATTACATATTTTTCACCATTAAATTCTGCATTCTTATCTATAAATGCTAGTTCCATATCTAACATATCTGCTATCTTTACTAATTCATCTGGTGAGAATGTATTTCGTTGCACCTTATTACTAAAATTTTGCTTACTGATTCCTAATGCTGTAGCCATTTCAAGCTGTGTTACTTTTTTATTTCCTGTAATAGCCTTAAACGTTTCTTTAAGTGCCAACATCATTTCCTCACTTTCCCTATATTGAATCAAGACAATATCTTAATTCTATTATAGTATACCACATTGACATTATTTTTGCATTTAATTAATCTTTCAAATTATATCATCCGCTCTAACATATTATATGTAATCTTCCATAACAATTTATGCTTATTTTTCTTATCCATCTGATACATAAATATAGTTGTTATTCTATTAAAAAAGTCATCTGGAAGTATTGCACCTTTGAACTTATTGCAAACTTCACATGCACATTGAAGATTGCTTACATCATCTATTCCATTCATAACCAATGGTATAATATGATCTACTGTCATTTGTTCAAATGTTATTTTTCTACCGCACAACTGACAACAACCATTCGCCTTATTATATATTAACTTACGTGCTGACTTAGAATATTTTTTACGCTTAATCTTGCCATTCTTATTCCTTTTTATATTATCTGTACCCTCCTTTTTTCGTTCCCATAATACTATATTATCCGTTGTATCATATACATAAAATCCTTTTGTTTTTGAGGGTGCTTTATACATATATGATACGGCTTCACCTTTTGATTTATACTGAATAGCCTTTGTTATATCTTCCGTTTTTCTATGTTTTCCGTATTCATTCAAATACATATATAATTTTCCGTTTGTTATTATTATTGCCATATCTATACCTCTTTATCTTTCCAGAGGATAGCTATATTTCAAGCTACCCTCATATCTTATTTTTATCGTTCATCCTTCCTTTAAAATAATCCTAATACACAAGCCAATTTATACAGCGGATTCCTTGCAAGCTTTCTTTTACGTTCTGCCATCTGTCTTGCTTTATTTTCCATTATATCCATATGCTCCATGCTCTCTTCTGCCTCTAAGTATTCCATAAACTGGAATATATCTAATGATTCATAAGGTGTCTTAAGCTTTCTATCAATAATCTGATTTCCATCTGCTGTTGTAATTATTCTAAAATTAAACATATGTATTTCCTCCGATTCCCTTAATTCAATATATTTTTTGCTACTTTCTTAATCTTTTTCATTTCCGCATAGAATGATGATGAGGCTATATTCTTTATTCTGCATATATCTGTATTGCTATATCCTGCCATTCTCATTTGTAATATAGCCTTTTGAACATCTGACAGATTCATAAATATTTCCGTTATAAATTCATCATCAATCTGATCCTGTTCTATCGTTCCAATGCCTATTATTTCAAATTGTTTTCCATCTTCATTTGCTACTGCATCCAGACTTATAATATTTTCTGTTGTTCGTTTCTGTCTGCTTTCCGCTTTGAAATAGTCTTTTATTTCCGATTTCATATATAGCCAGGCAATACAACTAAAGCTGTAATTTTCCTTAATATTTCCATCTTTTATATATGCTTGAACTGCCTTTAAATATCCCATAACAGCAATACTGTAAAAATCTTCTATGTTATACTTATTACTATGTAGAAAGCTGTATACAAGATTATGATTTTCCTCTGCGAATTTCCGTTCTATATCTGACATTCTTTCCATAATATAAACGCTCCTTTTTATACTGGAAGATTGCCAACTGCTGACAACCTTCCATTTATTAAGTGATTAGACATTCTGTAATAAAACTCTCTTTATTTCTGCTATGAGCTTATAATATGTACTGGATGATATTTCCAATCTCTTCCTTATTTCCACTCCGCTTTTTCCATCTAATAGCATATTTACAACCTCTTTCGCTTTGTACTGCTCCAATTCTTCCAACAGATTTTGTATAATAACATTATCTATTGCTCTTTCTTCCAGATAGTCTTGTGGTGATACTCCCTTTACCCAGTTAAAAGAATCCTTATCATCTTCCTCACCATTCCTGCAACTCTCAGATGACATAGCATCCAAACTCCATACACCACCTTCAGGACATCTTTTCTGTCTGTTCATATCTCTCCAATAATTGCTTCTGGCATTGTCAAGCGTTCTAAAAAATATCTGTTCAAATTTGTACTGCTGTAACCTCTTGTATTCGTGATACTTCTTAACAGCCTGTAAATAAGGTATTATAAGAATGTCGTACCATTCCTCAAAATCTAACTCATGTATTCTCATATACCTATACATTAAGTTGTGATGTTCCTCTGCGAACCTTTTCTCCTGTTCTGTTAACTGTCTGTTTGTATAACTTGCGTAACGTATTACCATAATCAGCACCTCTTCTTTCTTAAAATATTGATTTATTGTTATATGGCATTACTGCCGATTGGCAAGTTGTAATTGAATACCACGGCTTAACCGCTTGCCTCATTGTGGTTACTTATCTGCTTTTTTCTTATCCTCATACCATTTAATAGAACCGCCTTTAAAGTTTGTTTTAGGCTGTAGTATGGTACTTTTACCAACTTTCTGGACTACTCCGTTTTTGGTAACTGTTGCAAATTGAATTGTCTGTGTTTTCATGCTTGCACCTCCTCAAATACTCCGCTTTTTAACATGTCTGTAAACCAACACTCAAAATCTGTATATTCTTTCTTGTCTGCCATATCTCTATATACTTCATACATCTGTTTTTCTGTGAAAACTCTTCCTTGTAATGGCTCTTCATAGGTTATATATTTTTTCATTGTCAATCACTCCTATTCTTTAGGATGTCGGGTGGATTGCTCCACCCTTCACCCTTGATATAATTGTTAATTATTTAATGCGTAAAACTTTGTAGCTTGTAACCTTTTCATATTCTGATAAATCGCCCAAGTCTTCAGTTAATCTCTTCTTATCTAAAGTTCTTCTTTCTTGCTCTTTGTAGCTAATTTTGCTTGAATCTGTAAACTCTTCTGTTAAGTTATTTTCTGTCATATAAGAAATAACCTCGGCTTCCAGAGCTTTTTCAATGTTGCTTGCTTCTTCTGCCATAGCCTTATACTTTCTTATTTCTTCAATCTTCTTTTCTAACTCTGTTTTGTTTTTGATACTGCACATAATCTTGTACCTCCTAAAATATTGATATTTGTTATCGGTAATTGCTTACCTTGTAATTGTATTGTACATTTTATCGTGTACTTTGTCTATTGACAAAACCGCTATAAATACACGTATACATTTACTTTAATTTGTGCATATTGTACACGTTATCGTTAACTTTAATAAATTTTATACATTTTTTCGTGTACTTTTATCATTGTGTAAGTACACGTTATCGTGTATTATAATATTAACAACAGATCAATAAGACATTAGTTTTAAGGAGGTTATATAATATGACATATTTTAAAGATGTAAACACACTTGAAGAATTAAGAAAACAATACAAAGAACTATTAAAGAAGTATCACCCAGACAACCCACAAGGCTCTACAGAAGCAACACAGGAAATTAATTCAGAATATGATAACCTATTCAAATTATTAAAGAATAGACACGAACACAAATCAGACAACGCAAACGATAATAATAATTCATACGATAATATGAAATATGACTTTACAGAAGATATAAAACTAAGGGAAGTATTACAGCACATTATCATATTAGAAGGAATTAACATTGAGATTATAGGCTCATGGATATGGGTAGACGGTAACACATACGAACATAAAGACACTTTTAAAACATTAGGTTTTAGATGGGCTAAGGAAAAAAAGAAGTGGTATTTTCACACTGAAGCATTCAGAAAGAGAAGTAAAAGAAAATTATCAATGGATGATATAAGAGACTATTACGGCAGTACAGAAGTAAAAACAGAATCAACAAAGAGATTAAAAGAAGCGTAAAAAAAAAGGTGTAGCCGTTTATATGGTTACACCCTTTATTTTTATGTGTTCTTATTGTCTGTAATGCCCCATGGGGATAGTATACATTTATAGAAATATTGTTTATTCTGTATATGACCATAGTACTTCTATCCACATGAAATATTGAACTTGCAAGCCTTCGAACTATGTCGGGGGTATCAAAAACGAAAACGCAGCATGTATATTCTGTATTAGCATATAGTTGGTTATTCTATGCACTGAGTTAAAATTTTTGCCCTACGATATTTTCAATCCTACAATCTGTCGTATCTAAACGAACGGAAGTATTATTTATAAGACATCCGTTACGGAAGTCGGTTTTACTTCACTTCCATTTCTAATCATTCTTAATGAAAGATTAAAACCGACACTATATAATAACGGGCGAAAAATTCTCCTTGGTTGTAATTAACAGGTTCTTTGTAATCACCTGTTTCAAACTTTCATATTGCAGGTTTGAAAATGTGTGTCATATTCTCTCTCAATACCTTGTATTATATCACCCTTATTCATATCTTTTCCACGTAATAGTCTTTCCTTCAGCAGTAACCACAATTTCATTCTTGTCATATGATACAACTGTAAAAGGATTTTTATTATCTTTTTTAGGATTAGTTCTGTCAAAGAAATTCATATATAATGTATTGCCATCAAGTTCATAACTACCTGTTAAGGGTTCATCCTTTGTATTTCCTATATATGAATCCATAATACCACTCTCATAAAACTTATATATTCTGGCTGTTGAATCTGCTGTACCTGCTGATGTAATCCACATACCAATTATTGTTTCTTCTAAACTCTCTTGTTTTTCAGACTTATTATTCTTACTACCGCAGCCAACCATTACACACATTAATAGCATTAATGTTATTACTAATATTTTCTTCATAGTTAGTCCCCTATTCTATCTAAACTCTAACAGCTGTTCTTCTCCGTCAATTTTAAAACTAATAGTAATGCTGTCATTTGTATTTATCGCCTCATATGGAAGTTTAAGTACAACATGATACACAATCTTTTTTAAAGGTGTTATATTAGTTGATGAAAATATGTTATCCATACTTGATGAACCTAATTCACAATAATATTCTGTACAAGTTGTATATTTTTTAGTTCCATATGATGCACTAAAGCCCTTTACAAAATCAATATTTGCACTATAATCACTTATATTGGTTACGTAAAATTTCATATCTATATATATAGAATCATTTGGACAATTATAATAACTATATGCTCCAGATGTTTTTTCTGGTAAAATTTTTGATGCAAAATCTGCTCCAATATATTCGATATTAAATCTTGATGTAGTTATTTCTTTTCCTGGATCAAGAAGTTTTCTCTGTCGCTCTGCCTCTGCTTTATCTGCTATTGCTTTATTATTGGCTTCAACACATTTTTGTTTCATATCCTGATATTCTGAATTATCAACATATTTTATAGCTGAATTAATATCACTAAGCGCTGATGAATAATCCTCTTTATCATATTCGTCTTTAGCCTTATCATAATACTCCTGTGCAATAGTTGGTATTAATACTTCAATCTTCGATTGTGATTCAGAATAGTTACTATCGCCTTCTATTACTTTCTTATAATTATCTATAGCCTTTTCATAATTTTTCTTAGCATAAAAATCTTCTGCCATTTTAAATGATGCTTTTGAATTATGTAACTTTTCAACCTCATTTGTACAATTCATATAATCTGCTAATGCCTTGCCAGTTTTACAACTCTTACCTATTTTATTAAGCTGATCCTTAGCATCCTCATATGATATTTTTTCATTAACATAAGCATCTTTTATTTTCATAGCTTGTTGTGATAAGTAACCATACACTTTATCAATATCTTTATCATCAAAATCATCATAGTTAGATTGAATAGCGTCTGTATTGCCCTTCTTATAATTACGAATAAATGTATTATATTTATTATTAACTATTAGTACTATCGCTATTATTATTATTATTGCAATAACTGGAATAATCACATATATCTTCTTTATTTTCTTTACATTTGACATTATATCAACTTTTTCTACATGTGCGTCAGCACTCATATTCAATTCAGCACCGCATTCAGGACAATATTTCACATTATTCTTTACCTTATATCCACAATTGCTACATACAATTTTTCCCATACTCTATCACTCCTCTATCTCTTTAGGCATTTTAGCAGAAAATCTAGTTAATGCTTGACTATATGCTGTTTTTTTAGATTCATATGTTGTTCTATATGTACTTAACGATCCAGATGCTTTTGAACAAAAATCTACTCTGTCATTAAAAAATGCTACAAATGTTTTTGCTGATTCATATTCTTCCTTTAATTCATCCGGTACATCATTAATATCATTAAGTTTTTGATTTACGTCCTGTTTAATTTTTTTCAATGAATCTATTGAAGACTTAACTGTTTCATCTGCATACATATTATTCAATGCTTGACTATATGATTGCCATGTATCATCTTTAAATGTATACATTATTGTATCTAATGATGCTTGTTTGAAAATTGAATCTGACCATACAGAAGACGTTAATGCTGCAAGTTTATCTCCTATTACAATTCCTTTTTCTGCCCCTGTCTTTATATCTTTAAAATTCTGAACACACTCATTATAATGCTCAACATATATTTTTCGTTCTTTCTTTTTCTTATTGTTATTTCCTACAATTACTACACTTACAACAGCAGCTATTATAATTATTACTGCTATGGAAATAAATATTATCAACTTCTTATTTCCCCGTTTGTATTTTTCTCCACAATAAGGACATATCTTAGCCTTATCTGAAATATCTGTCCCACATTTTGAACACTGTATCATTGCCATAGTAAATCCCTCCTCATATTTAATCTTAAGTTATTGTTATATATTAGTTGATATACTAATAAGGTAATCCGCAACTTTTCCTGTTAATAATTGATAGCCCATTTCTGTATATATAACATTTCCAACTTTTGATACCATTTCGTCTAAATTATCATATTCATAATAATCTGCAACTTCATACCCATATTCTTTCAATTCGTCTTCTGTTATATTTATACCATTATTATAGGCTATATTATATATAATCATTTCTTGCTTAAGATAATCTTGTGCTTCCTTTTTAACATTTTCATTATATTTATCTACTGAACGATAACCAAACGTATCGTAAAGGAAATCAGAAAAACTTGCATCTTTATCATCAGTTTCTTTGTAATACTCATACGATTTTTTCATATTATCTCCATAATTTTGTATTAAATTTTCCAATCTATCTTTAGGATAAGATATTACTTCTGATTGTTCGCTTATTAACCTATAAATTTCTTCAAATTTCCTATCACTATAACTATCATCATCATCCGTAGCATTTCTGATAACCGAATATGTAATATTAGAATAATCTGAAATTTTTACATAATCAGAATAGTAAATAGCACATTTTTTTATAAAATCACTAAACTTATCCGGCTCCATATTATTACCCTCTTCAACAACATCAAAACTTTGTATATCTACCTTAGAACTTTCAGCAGTATTAGAACTATTATTTGATGTACAGCCTACTATTGATATACAACCTATAATAAATGCTAAGATAATCGCTTTCTTTTTCATACTTTCGTACCTCCAATTTACTATTTATTTTTAAGCATATTCATCTTTATCCGAAAATATAAAATATGTATAATATCTAATACCATTATCACTGCTATAACAATAATAAGAATAATTAATCTATTGCTTTTATATGCTAAATTAATTTCCCCTGCTATTATCAAATTAATGGCTGTTCGCATTCCACAAAACATACAAGATATTGATTCATTATCACATAAAAAATGAAATGGATTGATAAATTGAACTAATAATCCGTTTATAATAATTGCTATATAAATATTTATCCTTACTTCTTGAAATACTCTACGTTTCATCCTGTACCTTCGTTGCAACAACAAAATTAATTCCAGCTTTTATTTGTAAAATTCCAGGAATAAACATCACTGCTCCTAATCCACAAGTCGCTATTACATATAAACAAGTAGTGATGAATAACCATATTAAATCTATAATAGATGCAAATAAATATACGTATGCTAACATATGTTTAAACTTATTAATTTTAGTGAAATACAGATATAAACCCACAATAAAAATACACACCCCTATTGCCATAATTGCTATAAAAGTCTTAAATGGTAATTCTGTCTGCATGGTAACATTTACTCCGCCATTATCGTTTTTATTATCATCATATGGCATGTTGTATACTGCTATGATTAATACAATGGGTATAATAAATGCAATAATATTTAAAATGTGTGCTGTAAATATTTTTTCTTGATTTATATTTTTCTTCCTAGATACCTTTTTCTCTTCTTTATTAACAGAATTGTTCATATTTTATCATCCTTTCTTTTGTAATCACGTGTCACATATATATTAATACTACTTTATCATACTTTATCCTACTTTTCAATAATAAGTAGTATATAGTGGTATATTATCTATAAGGTAGGTGATTGAATGAAACCATTAAAAAGTAAAGTAAGTATTACCCTTGATGAAGATGTTATTGAACGTATTAAGCAACTGGCAGAGAGTGATGATAGGTCATTCAGTCAGTATATAAATATGGTATTAAAAGATTATTTGAATAAAGTAGATAATAATGGGACTGCTGAATAGTGAGTGTGTGAAACTTTTTCTGTAAATTAAATAAAACCTATATTGGTCTTCTATGA
>ENA-ORUA01000570-ORUA01000570.1-human-gut-metagenome-genome-assembly--contig:-NODE-570-length-39227-cov-6.133871_pt1 | contig 39227 bp, 40 predicted proteins | sample MGYA00242076_ERZ509201 | MGnify/ENA primary metagenome ERZ509201 (study PRJEB26280, sample SAMEA2338863) | human gut metagenome | biome: human gut; feature: human-associated habitat; material: faeces...
GTAATCTTCAGTTTGGTGGAGATGACCAGTGGAGCAATATGCTTGGTGGTACAGAGCTTATAAGACGTAAGCTTGGAAAAGATGCAAGTGCAATGACTATTACACTTCTTCTTAACTCTGAGGGTAAGAAGATGGGTAAGACACAGTCAGGTGCAGTATGGCTTGACCCTGAAAAAACATCACCTTATGAATTTTACCAGTACTGGAGAAATGTTGATGATGCTGATGTTCTTAAGTGTATTAGAATGCTTACATTCCTTCCACTTGAAGAAATTGACAAGATGAATGATTGGGAAGGTGCACAGCTTAACAAAGCTAAGGAAATTCTTGCATTTGAACTTACAAAGCTTGTTCATGGTGAAGAAGAAGCTAAAAAGGCAGAAAGCACAGCAAAATCAATATTTACAGGCGGTGACTCTGAAAATATGCCATCAGCTACAATTACAGAAGATTGCTTTAAAGATGGTGTAGTAGATGCTATTACTTTAGTTCATCAAGCTGGACTTGTAGCTTCTCGTTCAGAAGCAAGACGAGCAATACAGCAGGGTGGTGTAACTGTTGCAGGAGATAAGGTTAATAATATTGATACAACATTTGAAAGAGCTATGTTTGATGGAGATGGTGTTGTAGTAAAGAAAGGTAAAAAGACTTTCTGTAAGGTAAGTGTAAAGTAGTACTTTAAGAACGGGGATTAACAATGAAAAAAGAAGAAATTCTATTTATAAGAGTTATGAGTGTTGCCGCAATACTAGCGGTAATGGCTGTTATAATTATTATTGGACCCACAAGTACGCTTTTTAAGGGAATTGTTGACAGTATTAACAATAATGTTGTTGATATGAATTCTGCGTCAGGTTCTATTTATAATTTGTATTTTTATAAGGGACTTGACACTGTATATACTGTGCTGTTTTCAGTAGCTTTGTTTAGTACATTTATGGCTATTGTTTGTATTTTAACGAGGTATAAGGGTGCTGGTGTGTATGCTAATATTTCTTGTATATCACTATTTCTTACTGCTGTTTATGTTGTGGTATCATATTTTATGCAGGGAAATATTGTTATTCACCGTATTATTGCAGGTTTCTATCTTGGAAATATATCAGATAGTAATTTTGAGACAGCACACCTTATTGGAACAGGAAAGTTGATTTGTGCTATTGTTGTAATAGTGCTTGCAATGCTTGCATTTTTTCTTATAAAATCAAGTAGGATTAATAGGATAAGTGATTATGCGGCTCTTAATAAGAGTGGATATTATATGTCTGTTATGGTGATTTTATTTGTTACTGTATATATTGAATGGTTAAGACCAGTAATTATTGACAAGTTATGTGAAAGTAATTCAGTTGCTTATGCGGCATTATCATTTGTAACGGATTATTATTTCGCAGGAAAATGGTTTCTTAATATACCATTAACGGCTTTTATTACACTTGGAATTGTTATTATGATAATTCTGCGTGGTAAGTTTGCAAAAGCATTGCCATCAAAACATGCAAGGGCTGTTGTATCAGTGGTTATACCTGTAGTAATTATTTTAGTAAGAATAGTTGTATATATGTTTAATCCACCATCGCTTTTTGGATATTTGACAATGGACGAAAATGTATGTGATGTTGCTGAAATGGCATTTTTACCATATATGATTATGTATCTTTGTGATGTAGTTGTGGCTATAGTTGCAACTTATGTTTCTGTTACAGGAATACTTAAGTTTAAAAATGTTGGTATTGCACTTTTATTAAATATTATATTGGGCGTTGTTGTAGCTTTTGGTGTTCATGTTTTAGTGAGCGGGGCTTATGTGCTTGGTGTGATGTTTATAGGAGTGGCAGTCGTGGATTTGATTGCGGTTATGTATATGCTTTTGTGTGTTAAGGAAAAGAGAAAGTGATATGTATTGACAGGTATAAAAAGCAAGTCTGTTTTGTATGTTGATTAATAAGTATTAAGAACTTCTAAATACTTATCATATACATACAAAACAGACTTTCTTTTTATGCGTTTACACTACATGTTGTGGGGGTGAAGATGTGCTGATTTATATAATGAAGCCAGACGTGAACGCAATCAATGTGACATCGTGTCACTGATTGCTTGCTCCACTTTCTTTTTATGTTTTTGCTACATATTGGAAATTTAGAGTTGGTGATTAAAGACAGAATTAATAAGTTTTTATATTATAAAATTTTTTCCTTGTTTCCATTTGTGTTATATGGAGAGTGGGGGAGAATTTTTTAGATAAGTTGGAGTGTTTTTAAAATTCCCCGTACTTCTATAGTGTATATGAGGATGGAAGTAGGGGGAGAGATTGATTGTTATTATTTTATAAGTTGTATATTGTTTATATTTGTTGAAGCCATCATGGAATAATTGGTGTAGTAGACTACGAAGCCGGGTTTTGCGGCAGCGGGTTTTTTGACTTCTTTTTTTAGAACGTAGTCTATTTCAACTTTGTCTTGGTCACGTCCTTTTGAGTAATAAGCGGCTAGGCTTGCAGCTTCTTCAAAGGTTCTGTCGGGGAGTTCTTTTCCATTTGTTCTTACAATAACGTGAGAACCTGGCATTTTCTTAGCATGAAACCACCAGTCATTGCCATTGGCAAAATGAAAGGTAAGTTCATCATTTTGAAAATTATTTTTTCCAACATACATATCAAAGCCATCAGAAGAAACATAGTGAAATGGCTTACTTGTAATTTTAGTCTTTTTGCCATTTTTTGCTTTTCTGTGAATATAACCAGCTTCAATAAGTTCTTCCTTTAACTCAACAAGGTCTTCTTCAGCAGTTGCGATATCAAGTGCAGTTGCAACTGACTCAAGGTGCTTTATATCAGCAGAAGTTTCTTCAATTAACTTGCTGTCGGCTTCAAAAGTTCTCTTTAATTTATTATATCTGTTAAAATACTTAACTGAGTTTTCAGAAGGTGTGAGTGTAGGGTCAAGTGGAATTTCTATTTCTTCGTTAGTATAGTAATTAAGTGCTTTGAAGGAACGTGCACCTTCTTCAATGTTATATCCATAGGTATTAATTAATTCCCCATATATGCGATATTTGTCACGTTTTTCAGTATCTTTTAACTGTCTTTCTTGAATATCGAGTTTCTTATATGAACGTTCAAGGGCAGTAGCTACAATTCTTCTAAGGTCAGAGGACTTTTGACGAATACGAGTTACCATATCTTTTTGTGCGTAATATTCAAGAAGTAATTCACTTATAGAGTCAAATTCTTCACAGTTGTCATACATTGTCATTTTTATTGATGAAAATTCTTTTGGGACATCATTTTCATAAAAAATGTTTGGGGTGAAATTTTCATTTTTTATATCGTCCATTACATTTGAAAAAATATTATAAATATGTAGCTGTTCATTTTCATTAAGACAATTAGCAGGAGTATTGCTTGAAATAGAGGCTTGATAACATATTTCTTCTGCAACAATTGAGCTAATACCTGTATAGCTTGTGAAAATAGCTTTGCTTAATGATGTAGGCTTTGAAAATACATTTTGCGCAAAGGTTTCATAAGAACATTCAAGCGGGTTAAGTTTATTGACTGTGTTAGGGATAAAGTAAGGGCGGTTAGGAAGGACTTCTCTTACTGAACTTACTTGTGCTGATACATGCTTAATGCTATCTAATATTACATTGTTGTCATCACAAAATATTATGTTGCTATATTTTCCCATAAATTCAGCGATAAGATGTTTGCGGCATAAATCACCCATTTCATTGAGATGTTCTATTTCAAAATCAATAATTCGTTCAAGTCCGGGTTGTGTTATAGAAATAATTCTACCGTTGTTAAGGTGCTTTCTTAAAAGCATACAAAAATTAGGTGCAGTAAGTGGGCTTGGTTTGTTATCTTTAGTAAGGTAAATTAGTGGTAGTGAAGCATTTGCCGAAATAGCAAGCCTATATTGACCGTTAGGTGTCTTTATTGTTAAAAGTAATTCATCATTTTCAGGTTGAGCAATCTTGTATACTCTACCGCCAGTTATAGTTTTATTGAGTTCTGATTTTATATTTGAAATAACAATTCCGTCTAAAGCCATTGTATTGTGTCCTCGTCTTTCTTTTTAAAATATATGGTAATAGTTTAGCATAAAAATGACAAGTTGTCTTGTAATTTGGTACGAAAATTGTTAAACTATTAAATTGTAAAGTTATTTTTATTTCGTAGTTAGTTTAGAGTTGTTGAGTAACGTTAAAGTTAATTATTATTGAAATAAAGTGGCTTGTATTTACAGACAAGATATTTAGAAACGAGGAAATTTTATGATTAAAAGTATGACAGGGTTTGGCCGTAGTGAAATTAGTGAAGGACAAAGAAAGATTTCTGTTGAAATGAAATCTGTAAATCATAGATATCTTGAAGCAGGAATTAAAATGCCAAAGAAGCTTAATGTATTTGAAGCAAGAATAAGAGATGTATTAAAGCAATATGCAAATAGAGGTAAGATTGATATATTTATATCATATGAAGACCTTACAGAAAATAAAGTGCTTTTAAAGTATAATGAGGATATTGCAGTTGAATATATGCAGATATTTGATAAAATGGCAGAAAAGTTCGATATTTCTAAAGATATTACGGTTGCAGGGCTTTCAAGATATCCAGAGGTCATTACTATGGAAGATATGCCAATAGACGAGGATGAGTTATGGCATTTTATTGAAAAAGCAGTAAGGCAGGCTTGTGAACAATTTGTCAATACTAGAATTATTGAAGGTGAGAACCTTAAAAAAGATTTACTTTCAAAGTTAGATAATATGTCAGAAATAGTTGCATTTATTGAAAAAAGAAGTCCAGAGATTATTAAGGAATATAGAAGTAAGTTAGAAAATAAAGTTGCGGAGCTTCTTAAAGATACAACAATAGATGAAAATAGAATTGCTACAGAAGTTATTATTTATGCAGATAAAATATGTGTTGATGAAGAAACTGTAAGACTTAGAAGTCACATTGACCATGCAAAGAAATGTCTTTTTGAAGAAGGTGGAATTGGTCGTAAGCTTGATTTTATAGCGCAGGAAATGAATAGAGAGGCCAATACTATTTTATCAAAGGCAAATGATATTGATATATCTAATAAAGCTATTGAATTAAAGACTGAAATAGAAAAAGTAAGAGAACAAATACAAAACATAGAATAAATTTAAAACTCTAGTAAATAAATAGCTTGATTGTTTTGGCAAATATATGTATAATATAATATACGTTTAAGATATATTATATTGCCTATTTGTAGGTAACAGAGGTGTAGTGATATGAATAAAAGAGGATTATTGCTTGTTGTTTCAGGATTTTCCGGAGCTGGAAAAGGAACAGTAATGAAAAAACTTATGGAAATGTATGATGATTATGCGTTATCTATATCGGCTACAACACGTTTGCCAAGAAGCGGTGAAGTTGACGGAAGAGAGTATTTTTTTAAGACTGTAGAACAATTTAAGCAGATGATTGATGAAGACAAGCTTATAGAGTATGCCCAGTATGTAGGTAATTATTATGGAACACCTAAGGAATATGTTGAAAGTCAGTTAGAAGCTGGCAAAAATGTTATTCTTGAGATTGAGATACAAGGCGCTCTTAATATTAAGAAGATTTATCCTGAGGCAGTTTTGATGTTTATTATGCCACCTAATGTACAAGAGCTTGAAGAAAGATTAAAGGGCAGAGGAACAGAAGACGAAGCAACAGTTAAAGCTCGTCTTATGAGAGCTTGTGAAGAAGCAAAGGGAGTTGAGTCTTATAACTACATAGTTATTAATGATAGCATTGAAAAATGTGTTGAAAGAATTAATAATATTGTTATAAGTGAAAAGAGCAAGGCTTCTAATAATTTAGATTTAATTAATAATATAAGAAGAGAATTAAAAAGTTTGGAAGGAGAAAATTAAATGATACATCCATCGTATTCAGAATTAATGGCAGTTGTTAATAGTGAGGTAAAAGAGGGCGAAGAACCTATCGTAGAAAGTAGATATTCAATTGTTAAAGCAACAGCACAAAGAGCTAAACAGATTATAGACGCAAGACATATTCAAGAAAAGATTGAAAAATCTCCTGATGTGGAAAAAGAAGGTGCAGCAGTTATTACACCAGATGAACAAAGACGTCTTAGAATAGGTGAACCAATGTTAGTTAATGTTGATAATGTTAAGCCTTTATCAATTGCAGTAGAAGAAATTAATGAACAGCTCGTTAAGATTCTTCCATCTGACAAGGTTGAAGAAGAATAAAATAAGATTGACGACTTTCGTAATAATTTGAGAAACGTGCAGAGTATGTTTTTCATAGTTGTTTATGATAATGATTGGTTAGTATTCAAAAAGGACTTTCACATTAAATAATTGATATGGGATATAAGATTGTATTTAACACTATTAAGTAAGTTCTTTGCTTCTATTAAAAGAAGCAATAAGTGTGGGTTTACTTGATTAGTAATCTATATTTTGTATGGATTAAATTAATGTGACAGTCCTTTTTGTGTTTTTATGTTTATAGGTTAGCGTTAATATTTTTGAGTGAAAGGAAGATAAAATTAAAATGAGTGGAAAATATAACGAAAAAGATAAATCTATTTCATGTAGTGTGTGTAATTTGTGTGGTGCATGTGATTATATAGATGTTCCTTATGAAAAAGAATTGTCAGAAAAGACGAAGTATATTAATAAGCTTTTTAAAGGGATATGTACATTTGACAAGGTAAACGGAATGTTTAGACCCGTCTTTTATAGAAATAAAGTACACGCAGTTGTTGGTATGTCTAGGGATAAGTCAATTATTACAGGAACATATAGTGAGGGAACACATAATATTATAGCTGTTGATGAGTGTATGATAGAAGATAATAAAGCTGATGAAATTATTGCGACACTTAAAAAGTTATTTAAGTCATTTAAGTATGTTCCTTACAATGAAGATACAAAAAAAGGTTTTATAAGACATATATTAATTAGGAGAGGCTTCTCAACTAAAGAAATAATGGTAGTGCTTATAACATCAGATATTATGTTTCCTTCAAAGAATAATTTTATCAAGGCGTTGTTAGAAGCACATCCTGATATTACAACGATTATTCAAAATGTAAATGGAATGTCTACAAGTATGGTGCTTGGAAAGAGAAGTAAGACTTTGTATGGTAAGGGATATATAGAAGATGTACTTTGTGGTTGCCGTTTTAGAATAAGTGCAGAATCATTTTATCAGATTAATCCAGTTCAGACAGAGAAGCTCTATAAAGCAGGTGTTCAGATGGCAAATATTACTAACAAAGATACAGTTATTGATGCTTACTGTGGAATAGGTACAATTGGAATATCTGTTGCTTCTCATGCGGGTAAAGTAATAGGCGTTGAACTTAATGAGCAGGCAGTTAATGACGCACAAGTTAATGCTAAGATTAATAATATTAAAAATATAGAATTTGTCAATGGTGACGCAGGTGAATTTCTTGTGGATTATGCCCAAAGCAAGAAAAGAGCAGATGTTGTAATCATGGACCCGCCTAGAAGCGGTTCAACACCAGATTTTATAAAGTCAGTGTTTAAGTTAAAGCCTAGAAAAGTAGTATATATATCATGCGACCCATCAACACAGGTTAGAGATGTTAAGATGTTTATGAAAGGTGGATATAAGGTTAAGGAGTGTAGGGCGTTTGATTTATTTCCTCACACACGCCATATTGAGAGTATCGTTTGTTTAGAAAAAGAATGTAAATAAAAGTGTAATATATAAAATATTGGTATGATTAGTGGGTGGAATGTGTTTTAATAAGATAATTATATAATGTTAATAGATAGTTAATAAGCCTATATGAGTTGTGAAAAATTCATATAGGCTTATTTTTGTGTTTGGATACATCTTATGTTGTTGTTTAACTTATTGTAAAAAGAACTCTGATTTATTGTTTATAGTTTCAATACATCTTATGTTGTTGTTTAACGCAGATAACTTTTATCGCTCTCTGAAAGTTTAGGAAGTTTCAATACATCTTATGTTGTTGTTTAACAATCCGAGGCTTTATTACCTTTCTCCAGTTTTATCGTTTCAATACATCTTATGTTGTTGTTTAACTGGCAGTTCTTCTTCCATGCCTTCTGGTATGCTCAGTTTCAATACATCTTATGTTGTTGTTTAACAATGAATGTGAAATATCTAATACAAAGTTGAGCTTGTTTCAATACATCTTATGTTGTTGTTTAACTAGGTAAACCAATCATGGATACGATACAATGCGTATGTTTCAATACATCTTATGTTGTTGTTTAACCAATTCCATATCCACGTAGATATTCTGTTACTTGGTTTCAATACATCTTATGTTGTTGTTTAACGCAGGTTCAACCTGGCGATATCATGGAATGGATACCGTTTCAATACATCTTATGTTGTTGTTTAACCAATGCTTTTAAGCCATTCTTTAAATCTTTGTTTTCTTTTATACCGCTATTTTACACTATTTCTTTAAAAATTACCAGCGATTTTTATTTTTTTGATAATTAGTGTTAAATATTGTGTAATCACGCATAGTTACTGACTTTACATAGCTTTATAATTTATTTTAGCTGGTAAAAGTTTAAATATATTTTTGGATGAAAAATTAATTAATTATAAATTTGACATTAAAAAGAGTGCGAACTATAATTAAAAATAAAATATTTACAATATAAACATTATATATTTAGAATTTACTATTTAAGGAGTAAAGCTTATGAGAAAAAGGTGTAAAACAATTATTACAACATTTGCATTATGTGGTGGATTGATAATAGGTTTTAATACAACAAAGTTACCAATTTATGCCAGTGAAGCAATAAATAAAGTAATAACTAACGATGAAAATGGTATTCCAGATAAGAATTTATACAATGCGTTATTAGAAGAACTTGACAGTAATAACGATGGTATACTCACAACAGAAGAAGCAAGTGAGAGCCAATATGTATTAAATCTAGATGAAAAGAATATTACAAATCTTAAGGGTATTGATAATATAAAAGGATTTAGAATAATAACATTAAATGACAACAATATAACGGATATTAGTCCATTAGCTGATTTAAAAGATTTGGAAATAATTCATCTTAATCAAAATAATATATCTGATATAAGTATTTTAAGTAATTTTCAAAAACTTGAACAGTTGGGATTAAATAATAATAATATAAGTGATATTTCAGTTCTTAAAAATCTTAAAAACCTTAGTTATTTGCTAATGAATAATAATAAAATAAGTGATATTAGTCCAATTCAAAATCTTAGCAATCTTACACATATTGAGTTGAATAATAATAACATTAAAGATATTAGCTCACTTAAAGATATGAAGCAGCTTATTAGATTAAAATTAGCTAATAATAATATAAGTGACATTAGTGTATTAGCAGGCTTTGTTAATTTAAAAGATGTAGAATTGAATAATAATTAGATTGCAGACATAAGTTCTTTAAAAGACTCTTATGAAATGACAAGCTTGACATTAAATGATAATAAAATAAGTGATATAAGTGCATTATCACAATATGGTTCTTTAAATAAATTGGATTTGCAAAATAATAACATTACTAATATTGAGCCTTTAAAGCTATTTTTTGAAGGCTGGAACATAGAATATGATGATTTTGCATATTATGACGCTGACAATGTATTGCAGGGAAAGATATTGCTTTATGGCAATCCGATAACAGAAAGCGAGTACAAAAAAGTTGTGTCACCTTATATTTTGAATTATAAGCTTTGGCGCGATAATAGTCTTGGTGGTTCTTCATTGACAGATATAACATGGCTTGAAGCACAACAGGCTATTATGGAAGATAATAATAATTCAGATAGTAATACAGACAATAGTAACAGTGATAATAATAGCAGTAATAGTAATAATGTTGTTGCTAACAGTGGAAATCTTGTGCAATTTGCAGATGGCAACTGGTATTATGTTGTAAATAATGCAATAGATTATAATTACAATGGATTAGCTTGTAATGAGTATGGTTGGTGGAAGATATCTAATGGAACAGTAGATTTTGGATATACAGGAATGGCGTATAATGAGTATGGCTGGTGGTATATGACAAATGGTGTAATAGATTTTAATTATACAGGAATGGCGTTAAATGATTACGGCTGGTGGTACATAACAAATGGTGCGTTAGATTTAGGCTACACAGGAATGGCGTGCAATGAGTACGGCTGGTGGTATATGACAAATGGCGCATTAGATTTAGGTTACACAGGAATGGCATTAAATGACTACGGCTGGTGGTACATGACAAATGGCGCATTAGATTTAGGCTACACAGGAATGGCATGCAATGAGTATGGCTGGTGGTATATGACAAATGGTGTAGTAGATTTAAGATATACAGGAATGGCGTTAAATAACTACGGCTGGTGGTATATAACAAATGGAGCGTTAGATTTAGGCTATACAGGAATGGCGTTAAATGACTATGGTTGGTGGTACATAAAAAATGGCGCACTAGATTTAAGCTACACGGGAATGGCTGACAATGATTACGGTACATGGTACATGATAAATGGAGCGTTAGCTGTAAACTTCACAGGTGTAGTTAATAATGTAAATGTTGTCAATGGTTTGGCTGTAGGACACAATCACAACTGGATACACCATGACGCTGTATATGGTGAAAAATTTATACCAAAAGAAGATATGACACGAAATATTGATGGAGGATATGTTATTGATGAAGGTTATGAACAAGTAACCGAAGACCATTTAATATGTGGTACATGTAGAAAAGATTTTGGTATAGCAGATGATGAAGCAGCAAAAGCGTGGGCGGAACATGCTATGTCAGGTGATTTTTATACAAGTTGTCAGAATTATTTTATAGATTTTGTTCTTGTTGGAGAAAAGTGTAATACTATGATAACACCTGCATATGATGAATGTAGCGAATGTGGTGAGATAAGATAATTATATATGTAAATAGATAAAAAGTAAGCCTATATGAGTTGGGAAAAATTCATATAGGCTTATTTTTTGTTTGGAGATATCACATGTTGAAGATTAACGGAGCTTTGGCTTCCGCTCCGCTTTTTATGAATAACGTTTTAATACATCACATGTTGTTGTTTAACTTAAACTTACAAATCAGTTTCATAATGAGCTTGTAGGGTTTCAATAAATTACATGTTGAAGTTTAACCGAAATATCTGTACGTTCTTCTTTTTCTGTTAAGAAGTTTCAATACATCTCATGTTGAAGTTTAACTTTACAGTTCCCTAATATTAACCCAGAGCTTACAAGGTTTCAATACATCTCATGTTAAAGTTTAACGCCCTCTGTAGCCTCCAGCCCTCTAAGGTAGCCCTGTTTCAATACATCCTATGTTGTTGTTTAACTGGAATAAGTGAATGTTCTTGTCCTCCAGATTTAGTAGTTTCAATACATCCTATGTTGTTGTTTAACAGCTCAAAATTATTATTATATAACTAGTATAAGACAGTTTCAATACATCCGATGTTGTTGTTTAACGACAACGCCGGGCAGATTTTGGGCGAGAAATAACGGGTTTCAATACATCCTATGTTGTTGTTTAACATGACAAAAAAAGAGTGTGTTAAATTTATTAAAAAGTTTCAATACATCCTATGTTGTTGTTTAACACAGCAGAAAAGACAGCTAAAAAAATTGAGCGCTCACGTTTCAATACATCCTATGTTGTTGTTTAACGGAATTTAAAGCTCCTTTTTACGGCGGACCTAGCAAGTTTCAATACATCCTATGTTGTTGTTTAACCCAGTCGTCTACCAGGTATCCTACGGATACGCCGTTTCAATACATCCTATGTTGTTGTTTAACCAACGCATTTAAGCCATTCTTTAAATCTTCTTTTTTATCTATACCGCTATTCTACACTATTTCTAAAAAAATTACCAGCGATTTTTGTATTTTTAATAATTATTACTAAATATTGCGCAATTCAGCATATTTACTGACTTTGCATAGCTTTATAATTTATTTTAGCTGGTAAAATTATAAATATATTAAACATTGACGATATATTAAATATAATAAATTAAGGAAAGAGAAAATATAAATGATAATTACTGAACAACAAATAAGAGAATTAGAAGTGTATATTAAAAATATAAAAGAACTTGTGCAAAAAGGAGATGTACAGGAAGTGTTAGATGCAATAGATGATGTCATTGTTAGTAATATTCTTGGCAATAATGATGAGCCAGATGAAGAAGGGATAAGGTTGCAAAGAATATATGATGATATTTTCTATGAAAATAATAAAGGTTGGTAATGAATTATTTAAAGTTGGAGAAGTTTATGGTTATTGGTATATGTGATGATGAAAAGTCGGTCGTTGATATTTTAGAAGAAAAAGTGAAAAAATATATTCCAAATGCAAAGGTTGTTCGATTTTTAAATGGTGAAAGTCTGTTAAATGGTTTTGCTTCGTTGGATATTTTGCTTTTGGATATTCAAATGCCAGATATTAATGGAATGGAAGTTTCAAGAAAGATTAGAAGAACAAATAAAAACTTGCAAATTATTTTTGTAACTGGTTTAGAAGAATATGTTTTTGAAGCATTTGACGTTGCGGCGCTTCATTATCTTGTAAAGCCAATAGATGAGAAAAAACTAGCTTGTGTTTTAAAGATGGCACAAGAAAAACTAGATATGATAGATAAAAACAATGAAAAAAATTTTAATATTATTGTAGCTTCAAATGGTATACATATAAAAATTTATTTAAAAGATATTATTTATGCGGAAGTTTTTAATAGAAAAATAGTTATACATACTATTAATGATGATATAGAGTATTATGGAAAAATGTCTGATTTGGAAAATATGGTTGGTGAAGATTTTTTCCGCCCACATAGAGCATATCTTATTAATATGAAATATGTTGAGAAATACGACTCAAATAATATATACCTTGAAAAAGGACAAGTGCTTATGGCAAAGAAAAATTATAAGAACTTTGTGAAGCATTATATGGATTATTCGATAAAAGAAGTTAAAAATGTCAAGTAAAGTAAATTTAAGTTAGTGGGGATATTAAAAAAGGTGTAGGTAAATTCCTACTTTTATTTATGTAAAGTATGTGCTTGCATGAGATTTTAGAAACTGGTGTGATAACTTGTGTGTGTCACAATAAGAAGATAATACTACAGTAACGTTGAATTAAAAATAATTAGCAAAAAAATATAATTTTTTGTGGACTAAAAGTTGTTGGAGGCAAAGGATGGAAATTGAGTTTTTTTATAGTTTTGTATCAAATTGTATGATAAATGGGATTGGATTGGCTACTACATATTTTCTATATATTTTTTTGAAAAAATTTATTAATAAAAAAAGAGATTTAATTGCGTGCGTGACATATCTTGTTTTGATTATATTTTTTTATTATATTCCACCGATTATTCCTAATTTAGTAGTGTATAGCATTGCAATGTCTGTAGTATTTTTGATTTTGATTGTTAAAGATATGTCAAGAATAAAGCTTAAGGCGTTTTTGTGTGTTACATATTTTGTGCTTAGATGGCTTGCATTGGGGAGTGTATCTCAATTGATGATGTTATTTAATCAACTTACCAATAACATCGGAAGCTTAAATTCTAGTATTTTAATGATAAATATAACTTTTGTATTAACACAAGCTCTAGAGTTTGTGTTATGCGTGTTATTTCTTAATTTTTCAGTGAAAATGTTTTTGAAGGTGTATAACAATTGCTATGAGGAGTTACCTGCAAAAGAATTTTTGATGTTATTAATGCCAATGCTTGCACAAGTTGTAGCATACCAAAGTGTAATTAATTATTATAATCTTTATGACAAAGCAATGAGAGCAGAAGTTATAGCACCAGTCTATGAATTTAACTATACATTGTTAATATTTTTTATCATTTCTTATGTTGCAATATTGTCATTTCTTACATTCTATCAGCAGTTAAAGGTGGCTAGGCAAAATAGTAACGAACAACAAATACTTGCTTCTCAAATACAACAACTTAAAGAGCATATAGTCATGGTGGAGAAGGCTTATGATGAAGTTCGTGCTATTCGCCATGATATGTCAAATCATTTGATGATATTGAATAATTTAATAGAAAAGGGAGAACACAACTTGGCAGAAGAGTATTCAGTTAAGGTTAGCAAGGCACTAGCTGAAACTAAGTCAGATATTCAAAGTGGCAATCCAGTTACAGACATTGTTATTCGTGAATATAAAGCTAAGTTTTTAAAAAATGAAATAGCTTTTGAAAGTGATTTTCATTATCCTAATTCAGAAAAAATAGATGTGTTCGATATGAGTATTGTGTTATTTAATGCGTTACAAAATGCCTTTGAAGCTTCAAGCAGGCAAACACAAGTGTGTTTGAAGTCTTTTAGAAATAAAAATACATTTATTATTGAGCTTAGCAATAGTTGTAGTAAAAATATTATTATTAATGAAGCTACAGGACTTCCAATTACAAGTAAAAGTGATACAACTAAGCATGGTTATGGGCTTAAAAATATCAAGCGCATAGCTAGAAAGTATAATGGGGATATAAAGATTAGTATAAAGAATAGTAGGTTTGTGTTAAATATAATGATGATGTTAGAGTAAAATGGCGTTGTATTTTATAGTTGTTTTTCAGTTACTTTACAACAAAAAAATGGCATTTCACAACATTTGAGTTGCGTTTAAATTCATATATTCCGAAATTGTAGATATAGAACAAGTCAAGTAGACTTACTTAATAGGGTTAAGCTATTAAAAAATTTAGATTAAAAGGCGGTGGAGTGTATGAATATTGGTATTAATTTTTCTAGTAATTTATTAATGGGTAGGCAAAATGGTATGTTAAAGAGTACACAAGATAAATTACAAAGACAAGCTGACCGAGATGGAAAAATTGCTTTTTTTGAAGCTCAAAAAGAAAATTTAAAAAATATGAAATCATTAAATCTTGATGATATATCAAGAAAATTAGATATGCTTCATTCTTATAATGACGAAATAGTAGCGGCAAAGCAGGAGTATAACAGTTCACAGATGTTTCATGCTATGGATGAAGCTAAAGAGAGAGCCGAAAAAATTGCAAAGGAAGCTGAAAAGAATAAACCTAAGACAGAAGAAGAAAGAAAAGAAGACGCAATTGACGAAGCACTTGGTACTGACGATAATAAGGGTGTATTAACAGAAGTTATGGATAAATTATCAGAGGTTATTGATGAAAGTATAGAAAATGTTGATAATATGCAGGATAGTCAAGAAGATGTAAATAATCTTGCACAAGAAAGTATTAAACAAAAGGATTTGCAACAAGGTGACTTGCAAAATCAAGACTTACAACAAGGGGCAACTCAAACACAATTACAGAAAGCTTATATAAATGAAAAATATGTTCCTATTGATGTAAAGGTTTGATATGTGAATTATTTAACGATATTAATAAAGTATATCACTTTTATTTATGCAGGCAACAGGGTAAAGTATGTATTTGTATGATATTTGGTGATTGTTGTAATAAGAAAATTTTAATTAGTAAATAATGTTATATCGTATATAAATTTTTGTTAATGTAACAACTTATTGTTTAAAGCAATAAGTATGACTTAGATAAAATAAAAATCAATTAACTAGGAGGATATGTTATGGTAGTAAAAGTTGGTGATAGTTGGGGGACACAAGAAGCTAAAAAAGAAAAGGTTAAAAAGCAAGAAAAAATTGGTGATGAAAAATTAGAAGAAAAGGCAAAAAAAGATAAATTGTCGCAACAAGGTGATATGTTATTTATATCTAAAGTAGGATATGAATGTACTAAAAATTTGTCATCTATTAATTCTATGAATTATTTTAATGAATTTGAAAAGCAAGTGTCACAGGTCTTTGAAAAACAAGGGAAGACAGATGATGTAAAGTCAGATACGTTTGAACATCAAGTAAATAGAATGGCAGCAGCTTATAATAAAATGAAAAATAATATTGAACAAAAATATGCAGATAAAGAGCATGAAACAGAATATTATGTTACAGACAGTGGAAAAACAGAAGTATTGACCAAAGAAACAGAAATGGACATGTTAGATAAGGCTTATGAAAGCTATAGTACATTTATGGCTACATCTACACAAATATGGTCAGAGCTTAAAGATTTTACACCATCAGTATTTTATCACAAAACGGGAGAACAGCTTAATAATAAAGTTAATGATAATAACAAAACTGTTGATAGTAAAGATAATATTTTTTCAAATGGACAAAAAAACGCAATAAAAAATATGGCTTATAATGCTTTTATGTCAGCTATTCAAAATGATAATCAGAAACTTATAAATCAAAATAATGAAGACTATAGGAAACTTCGATTGAATTTAAACATATCAAATGATGATAGAAAGTTATTAAATGATATATGGGATTATTATGCAAATAAAAAATAATGAATAGGGGTGTGAAATATGGCAATAACTGGTGTTAATAGCGCAAGTAAAGAAATAGTCGGTAACATTTTAGGGCAAAATGGGCAAAATGATGCTATAAGTAAAAATATTAAAAATGAAATTGCAAGAGCGCAAAAAAAGCTACAAGATTTATCTGCAAATAACGAGCTTTCTATAGAAGACAAAATGAAAAAAAGACAAGAAATTTTACAAGAAATTACTAACTTAGAGCAACAGCTTAGACAACATGAGATTGAGCAACGAAGAAAACAGCAGAGTGAGTCAGCTTCAACAAATGATATGCAAACAACAACTTCAACAGCTTCTAGTAAATGTAATGGGTTATCACAAGCAAGTACACAAGCTATAATTTCTGCTGATGTTTCAATGAAGCAAGCAAAGGCACAAGGGCGAGTTGTAAATAATACAAATGGAAAAGTAAAGGTGCTTAGTTCTGAGATAAAAATGGATAAGGGCAGAGGTACAAGTTCAAAGAAAAAAGAAGCAGAGTTACAAAGCTTAGAAGAAAAAGCACAAGCTGCAAGCAAAGCACAAATGGCTTCACTTTCTGATGTAAATAAATCAATAAAAGAAGCGACAACAGATAATAGTGACAGTGTTGTAAAAGATAATAAAGATAAAGCACAAGAAAGTAAAACTAATACTAGCAGTAATTTAGAAGCTATATCGAAAAATAAAAATAATATTAAAAATAGTGATAATGCTAATAGTTTTAAAAATACAGCAATAGTAAAAGAAATAGAAGAGTCACAGGTTGATAAAAAACAAATAATACATACATCAGTAGATGTCTATTTATAAGAAGATTTCCCTTTTGTTAGATAATGAACAAGTCTAATAAAAGGGAAATTTTGTTTTTAAATAAAATATTGTCGCTACAGTTGACAACCCTTAAAACACTTAATATAATTTGTTTAGAAAGTATCATTTTCTAAATAAGAGGAGATATATAATGGAGTACACAAAGCTTGGAAATACTGATATTGAAGTTTCAAAGTTATGTGTTGGCTGTATGAGTTTTGGAAAAGCAGGAACTATGCACGACTGGACATTAGATGAAGTGCAAAGTGAAGAAGTTATAAAACATGCTTTAGATTTAGGAATTAATTTTTTTGATATAGCTAATGGATACTCTGCTGGAACAAGTGAGGAGTATTTAGGCAGGGCAATCAAGAATAATGTAGCTAGAGATAAAGTGGTTATTGCCACAAAATTTAATGCCATATAGTCCATTGGCAGCAGGTCATCTTGCAAGACCTACATGGAAGTCGGATACTCTTAGAGGTAAGACAGATAGAGTTGCAGTTGGAAAGTATGACCGCATGGAGCAACAAGATATTGAGATTGTAAAAAGAGTACATAATTTGGCAGATAAATATAATTCACAATGTCACAGATTGCTCTTGCTTGGCAATGGCACAAGGGCGTAGCTTCTCCTATTATAGGAGCGACAAAGGCTAAGTATTTTGACGAAGCTGTTAATGCACTAAATATACATTTTACACCAGATGACATTGATTACTTACAAGAAATGTATGTACCACATCCTATTGTTGGAACAATTGATAAGAACCCACCACAAGGTATTATGTTGTTAGATGAGAAAAAATAATATACAGAGGTGAAGCATGGAAATTAAGAAGCGAGATAAAGTCAGGAAAATAAGTACAGTTATAGAAACTATTCTTATAACAATTCTTGTAGTGTTTGTTGTAGCTATGATGATAATGATTAATAATCTTCAAGGAACAGCAAGGGTTGTTAATTATGCTGGTCTTGTCAGAGGTGCTACGCAAAGAGCTGTAAAGCTTGAAATAACGAAAAATCCTAGCGATGAGTTGATTAAGTATTTAGATGATATACTTCAAGATTTGAAATATGATGAAGATGGGAAGTATAATCTTGTTAGTCTTAACGATGTTGATTATCAAAAGAAGCTTGATATACAGATAGAGTTTTGGGGACATTTAAAGCAAGAGATTGAAAAGGTTCGTGAAAATGGTTATGAAGCAACAGACATTGTTCAATTAAGTGAGCAGTATTTTGCATTAGCAGACCAGACTGTGTCAGCAGCAGAAAATTATTCAGAAAAGATTGCACAACGCATTAGTTTATTTGAAATTCTCTCAGTAATAGTTATGGTGCTTATATTTATTTGTATTATTAACCAAACTGTACAGTCAATAATGATTGCACGAAAGAATAAGGTGCTTGAAAAGAAAGCATATCTTGATGTTCACACTGGACTTCCTAACAAGAGTAAATGTGAAGAATTAATGCACAATTCAGAATTTATTAATAGCTCAGTGGCTTGTATTATGTTTGACCTTAACAATCTAAAGCTTGCAAATGATACACTAGGACATTCTGTAGGTGACCAGATGATTTCTAACTTTGCAAGGTTACTTAGAAATGCTGTGCCTACTAAAGATTTTGTTGGCAGGTATGGTGGTGATGAATTTATTGCAATAATTTATGACACATCTAAGGAAAATGTTGAACAGATTATACAAAATCTTAATAATCAAATTGATGAATTTAACGAGCTTTGTTCAGCTTATAGAATAAGTTATGCTTATGGCTGCGCATTTTCAATGGATTATAAGGAATGTACACTTAGAATTCTTTTTGACAGTGCAGATAAGTATATGTATGATAATAAACAGGCAAAAAAGGCTGGAAGAAAAGCATAATATTAAAAGGCTATTACAAAGAAAAGTCAATTTTTTGTGGTAGCCTTATTTTTGTAGGCAATGAGCTGAAATTTGTATTTGCAAAAGACTTAGTGACTATTGCGATGACTTGAGAAACTTGCAAAGAGTGTTTCCTATAGTTTTTATATAAACCGTAAGTTGTAAACAATCACATTATAACACATATATTAAAGTAAGCATAAAATATTATTATATGAAAGGTTGGTTAAAATTATGGCAAGATTTACAAATCAAGCGCAATTGCGTTATGGAAATTCAGTGGCTAATTCTAATATTGCTGTTGGTGAAATACTTGAAGTGTTATCAGCTACTAAAACAGCAGTAAAGAACACTTATAGCGCTAATGAAGATGTAACTTATGTTGTCAGCATAGTTAATGCGGGCACAGTAGCAGTTAATGGATTAACAATTACAGATAATCTTGGAACTTATGTATTTGATACGGCGAATTTAACACCGTTGACATATATAGATGGAAGTATTAAGTATTATGTAAATGGAGTGCTGCAACCAACGCCTACTGTTAAGTCAGACCCTCCACTTGTTATTTCTGGAATAAATATTCCAGCAGGTGGTGACGTTGTTATTGTCTATGAAACACAAGTCAATGAGTTTGCGCCATCAGATGCTAATTCTACGATAACTAATACTGCTATGATTGCAGGAAATGGAATTACTCCTATCACTACCGAAGAAACAATTGAAGCAGACAATGAACCAATACTTACGATTACAAAGTCGGTAAGTCCTGTTCCTGTAACGGAAAATGGTACATTGACATATACATTTGTTATTCAAAATTCGGGAAATACACAGGCAAGTGAAGAAACGGGAGTTGTTGTAACAGATACTTTTGACCCAGTACTTTCTAATCTTAATGTTACATTTAATGGTGTAGCATGGACTGAGGGAGTTAATTATACTTATGATGAAGCAACGGGTCTTTTTACAACTGTTGTAGGTCAGATTACTGTACCACAAGCGACATATACACAAGACCCGGTTACTAATGCTTGGGTAGTTAATCCGGGAATTAGTACACTTGTAGTTACTGGTACAGTTTAATGATAATTATTTGTCAATGTATCTTTAAAGGTATGGTTGTAAAATTGGGATAAGAAATAGAATAAATATAAATGATAAAAAGGGTATTGTGATAACTAAATTTGATAAGTATATACAATTAATGGTGTTTGGTTGCATATATTTTGAATGGAGTTATTGCGATACCTTTTAAATTATTATTAAAAATATATTAAGTTTTTGTATTATAGTTATAAGGCATTTGACAATTGTTTTTTTCTATATAATAATAAGAACACTACTAATTATTATATAAAAATATAAGCTTATTTTTAGGTTTCTAGAGATAGGATAAGTATATAAGCAAACACACACCAGTAAAAGCACAATCAATTATATTTGTAAGCCATCATCGAACAAGTATGTTCGCTGTTGTCATACAAATATAATTGACAGTTCTTTTAATGGTGCATTTATTGCTTATATATTTATCCTATCTTACGGAAGTTCTTTATAATATAAGATGTCAAAATTTAGGATGGTTAGTTAGGTAAGTAGTAGTGAGAATATGGCGTGGAGCTAAGGAATGGAGTATCTAAAATGATGATGATTTTATGGGGAGTTGTTCCGATTTTGTTGTTGTTGCTTACTGTTATATATTTGTATAAAAAGATTAACAGTACAGTTAAATACTTTGGAGCAAAAGAAGATGTTAGTTATAGTAGTGTTAATGATAGTAAGATTAAGACTAAGTATAGGATTATATCAATTGGTATATTTGCGTTGTTAATTGCACCAGTTGTATTTTTTAAAATGACTTGGATTATTGTACTTTTGCACTTGTTTGTATTACTTCTTGTAACAGATTTAGTTGTGTGGATTATTGAAAAAATCGGACATAAAATAAATTCAACTACATTTCAAAGGATATATAAAAGTGGAATTATTGCAATAGTAATTACTGCAATAATGATAACTTATGGATATTTTAATATTTTTAAGGTAATAGATACACAGTATACAGTTTATACAGAAAAGAACATACGAAGTGAAGGGTATAAAATACTTGTATTATCTGACCTTCATACGGGACTTACACTTAATGGTGAGCAGTTAGAGCAAAAGGTTGCTGAAATGTCTTATCAAAATCCAGATGTTGTAATACTTGATGGTGATATTGTAGATGAGAGTACAACATTTGAACAAATGCAGGAAGCATTTTCAATATTATCAAAGATATCTAACCGTTATGGAATATATTATGTATATGGAAACCACGACAAAAACGCATATACATCAAAGCCTAATTATACACCAGAGCAACTTAAAGAAACTATTATATCAACAGGAATTAACATTCTTGAGGATACTACACAAGTAATTAATAACGAGCTTGTATTAATAGGAAGAGCTGATAAAGGCGATATGGTGAATGTAAGAAAAGATATATCTGAACTTGTAGATGGGTTGAATTCATCAATGGAATGGATTGTGCTTGACCATCAGCCAGCAGATTATAAATTATGTGAGCAAAATGGAGCTGATATAATAATTTCAGGACATACTCATGCAGGACAGATATGGCCGATTGGCTTTTTAAGTAGTGTATTACATCTTGATGAAATGAACTATGGATATAAAGTAAATAACAATATGACAGCAATCGTCACATCAGGAATAGCAGGTTGGGGCTTTCCACTTAGAACTTCTAAACATTCAGAATATTTAGTGATAAATATTGTTAATAAATAACCATAAGATTGTCATATATTTACATAATATTGTGCTTGCGTAATAATAAAAATATATTATAATAACTTTATAAACGGGAAATTTGTGCGTTATGGAGGATTGTAATGAAATTTTTAAGACAGTTTTTAAAATACAAGCATATATGTATACAGTGTCACAATAATCCAGACCCTGATACATTATCGTCTGCCTTAGGTTTACATTGTTATTTTACAGAGCATGGAATAGATACAAGGATTATATATGGTGGTTCTGATAGAATAAAGAAGCGCAATATACTTTATATGATTAAAGTGTGTGGGATACCAATAGAATATGTAGAAAGTGTTCCCAAAGATACAGAAATTCTTATAATTGTCGATGGTCAGTATGGGCAAGGGAATGTAGAGCGTTTTAATGCACCCTTGATTGGAGTAGTTGACCATCATCTTCAAGTTATGGAAAAGAGTCAATATACATTTATAGACAATTCTTATCAAAGTTGTGCTACGATTGTGTGGCGTATGCTTACACATGAAAGATATAATGTAAAGGATAACTATAAGTTGTGTGTAGCACTGTTGTATGGGTTATACACAGATACAGCTTCTTATGGTGACTTATTTAAAAAGTATGATGTACAAATGAGAAATGAATTAAGTGGAGATTATCCAGAGCTTGAAAGGCTTAAAAAGTCTTGCATGACAATAGAAGAACTGATGATTGCAGGTGATGCGCTGCATAACATTTATATAGATACGAAAAGAAATTTTGCGTTAATTCCAGCAATTCATTGTGAGCAGTCAATACTTGGCATTATCGGAGATATGGCAATTCAAGTTGATATACTTAATTTTTGTGTAACATATACAGATGTTGAAAATGCTTATCAGATATCTATAAGGAGTTGTGACAGGAATATTCATGCAAATGAAATTGCAAAGCATATCTGTGAAGGTATAGGAAATGGTGGAGGCCATCTTGATAAGGCGGGTGGTCGTATATTTCAAAAAATGGTGAAAAAGTTATACGGTGATAAGAGTATTCGACAGGTAATACTTGAAAGAGTAATAGAAATTGCAGATATAGTGCAATGTGATTAAAGTGATTGTTATTTATTGTGATATCAGATACTTAGGAGGATTATTTGAGTAAAAAAATTATTAAAAAAATATTACTTATAGCTCTAACATTTCTTGTTTTTGCAAGTGCTTTATTTATATGGAAAAAGGCAATCAAAAAGGAGAGTACTCGTCAAATAACGTATGATACAACATCAGCTTTAGAAAAAGTTCTTCAGATTAGTGAGTTGTATTCATATAAAACTACATATAATGGTGTAGCTTATGTGTATGACAAAGATGACAGTAGTAAAATATCATATTATGTATCGTATAATTCAACAGTAAAGGTTGGCATTAATACAGAAGACATTAAAGTGGAAGCAGATGATGAAAATAAAAAAATAATTATAACACTTCCGCAGATTATGATTAAAGAAGTTGATGTTGATATGTCATCACTTGATTATATATTTGAAGATAAAAGGGCAGAAACTTCCTTTGTGTCAAGAGATGCTTATCTTGCTTGTATAGATGATGTTAATAACGAGATTAATGAGAGTAGTGAAATATTTGAGCTTGGAAAACAAAATACAGAAACTATTATACGAGGTCTTGTTGAACCATTAATTGAAACTGACAATAGCGGTTATACACTTGAAGTTGTAAGATAAATATAATAAGATTACCTATGAAAAACGAAAGGGTTTTGATTATGAAAAAGATACTAATGGGTATTATCAGTATATTGTTAGTAGTGTCATTTGCAGGGTGTGGTACTGATAACACAACACAAGTTGATGAAATAAAATCAAGTCAAGTTACACTTAATAAAATGCAGGCTGTGTGTGAATTAGCAACACTTGAGTGCTTTTATCACAATACGGCTAAGTATAAAGATGTAGATAAGGTGTTGTGGTGGAATACTACAACGGAGCTTTGGATTGAGTATTCTGGCGTTGTTAAGATTGGCATTAAGCCAGAAAAACTTGATATGTCAGTAGATGGAAATGTTGTCACAATTACGATACCTGATGCTGAGATTTTAAGCTATACAGTATATCCTAATTCGCTTGACCCCGACAAGTATATTGTAGGTCAAGAAGGACTGTGGGCTAAGAGTATCAAGGCAAAAGACCAAACAGAAGCTTTTAAAGCAGCAGAGCAGAATATGAAAGAAACAGTAGAGGGCGATTACACCTTATTATTGCAAGGACAACAAAGAGCACAGGAATTAATAGAGCGATACGTTAAAAATATAGGTGAAATAATAGGAACAGATTACGAGATTAAGTGGAATAAGGCACAGGAATAAATTTAATATTATCAATTAGCAAAGTAGATTATATGTTTGCTGAATTTAGGCTGTTGTAGTAAGAATGTCTTTGAATTTATATATTTTATATTATTTTATTATAATGTAAATATATAAATTCATAAAAATATCTTATTGACAACAGCCTTAATTTATTTATAATATTTTTGCAATAATAATTGGATACAGGAGGATAAGAAAAAATGGCGTATTTTCCATTTTATGTTGATTTAAAGAACAAAGATGTATTGCTTGTTGGGGCAGGCAATGTGGCGTTTCATAAGCTTAATAAGTTAGTTAAATATGAGTGTAAGATTACAGTAGTAGCAAAGGAATTTTCAGACAAAGTTATATCACTTTCAAAAGAATATCCAGAACAAATAGAGTGTATACATAGAAGTTTCAGCGAATATGATATATGTGGTAAGTTTTGTGTAATAACAGCAACGTCTGATGAAAAATTAAACGCATATATTTATAAATTATGCCATGAAAGAAATGTTTTAGTTAATTCTGTAGATGATAAAGATAAATGTGATTTTATATTCTCATCAACTATACAGAAAGGAAATTTGAGTATAGGAGTGTCAAGTGGTGGTGCAAGCCCTGTTGTAACTACACTTTTAAAGCAGGATATAGAAAAAATTATACCGGATAATATAGAAAATATATTGATTTTTTTAGAAAATGTAAGGCGTGACGCAAAATTAAAAATACATGATAACATTCTTAGAAAGCAGTATTTAACTGAGATTGCTAAGGCTTGTTATACACAAAATCGAGTCCTTAGTAATACAGAAATTGAAAAGTTTTTAATTAAATACAACAATTCCTATTGAAAAAGTATGAATAGTAGTATATTATAATGGCATATTGAAAATTATTTCCATTAAATAACAGATTATAAAGTGAGGTATTAGATATGGCAAAAGTAGCAAAACATATAACAGAGCTTATCGGACATACACCATTACTTGAACTTAGTAACTATGAAAAAGAGATGGGACTTGAAGCTCACGTTATTGCAAAACTTGAATATTTTAATCCATTGGGGAGTGTTAAAGATAGAGTTGCTTGTGCAATGATTGAAGATGGAATAAAGAACGGAACAATTAACTCAGAAACAGTAATTATAGAGCCAACAAGTGGCAACACTGGAATTGGTCTTGCGGGAGTATGTGCTTCTAAAGGGTTACAACTTATTCTTACAATGCCAGATACAATGAGTGTCGAAAGAAGAAAGATAGTAACTGCGCTTGGTGCAAAGGTTGTACTTACACAAGGCAGACTCGGCATGAAGGGCGCTATTGCAAAAGCGGAAGAATTAAAGATTGAATACGGCAACGCATTTATCCCACAGCAGTTTGAAAATCCATCTAATCCGGCAATTCACGAAGTAACAACAGCAAAAGAAATAATAAAAGACCTTGATGGTAATGTTGATATATTTATTGCGTCTGTAGGAACAGGCGGAACAATTACAGGTACAGCAAGGGGACTTAAAGCTAATAACATCAATGTACAAGTTATTGCTGTTGAGCCTGCTTCTTCAGCAGTATTATCTGGTGGCAAGCCTGGGCCACACAAAATTCAAGGAATTGGTGCAGGCTTTATTCCAAAGGTTATGGATATAAGTGTTGTAGATGAGATTATAACTATTGAAAATGAAGAAGCCTTTGACGCTACAAGAAAAGTAGCAGCGACAGACGGTTTACTTGTTGGAATATCATCGGGAGCTGTAATAAGTGCAGCATTTAAGGTAGCACAAAGACCAGAAAATAAGGGTAAGAACATAGTTGTCTTGTTACCAGACACAGGTGAAAGATATCTTTCAACATCACTTTTTGAATTTTAAGATTGTAAATAAGACTATAGAAAGGAAGTGGCAACGCTTGAAGAATACAGAGCTTAGAAGTATTTTATATAAAAAAAATCAAAGTACAAAAGACATATTACAAAATATAAGTAAAAATATTATTACTTTTGTAAAAAGAAAAATAATTCCAGTAATGCTTATGTGTTCTTTAGTGATGACATTTTCTGGCTGTGGAAAAGAAAAAGACGGGCTTACAATTACGAATGTATCATATGACCCTACAAGAGAATTTTATGAAGCCTATAATGATATTTTTAAGGAGTATTATCAACAAAAGACAGGACAACAAGTCAATATCATTCAGTCACATGGTGGCTCTGGAAGTCAAGCAAGGTCAGTTGTTGAAGGTTGTAATGCAGACGTTGTAACACTTGCACTTGAACATGATATAACACTTATTGAAAATACAGGGCTTATTAACAGTGGTTGGAAGGAAGAATTTGACAAGGACTCAGCACCTTACACTTCTACAATCGTATTTCTTGTAAGAAAAGGAAATGAAAAGAATATAAAAGACTGGAACGACCTTATAAAACCAGATGTTGAAGTTATAACACCTGACCCTAAAAGTAGTGGTGGAGCTTGTTGGAATTTTCTTGCGGCTTTAAGTTATGCTAAGGAAAAGTACAGTGATGAAGCTTCACAACAAGATTTTTTAAGAAAGCTTTATGGCAATGTGTCAGTACTTGACAGTGGTGCTAGAGGGTCTACAACTACATTTGTTGAAAATGGCAAGGGCGATGTGCTTATTGCTTGGGAAAATGAAGCGATAGCCACTATGAAGAATTACCCCGACCAATATGAGCTTGTAAGTCCATCTGTTAGTATACTTGCACAGCCTAGTGTGGCAATTGTCGATGACAATGTAGCTATGAATAAGACAGAGCAGTTAAGTAGTGAATATTTGTCTTATCTTTATTCAAAAGACGCTCAAAAGCTTGCGGCAGAAAATGGATATAGACCATCAGATGAAGAAGTGTTAAAGGATTATGGAAATGTATTTAATCTTAATATGAAGCTTACTAATATAAATGATTTTGGCGGTTGGAATGAAGCATACAAGGCATATTTTGACGATGGTGCGTTGTTTGATGTTATTTATAACTAATTAAGAAAAAGTAATTTAGATTTACTTATGGAGGTAACTATGGACAGTACACAGACTGTAAAATTAAATAAAGTAAAAAAGACCAGAGTAATACCGGGTTTTAAGCTTACATTAGGAATAACAGTAACTATGCTGTCTTTGATAGTGCTTATTCCACTTGCGTCAGTAATGGTGTATTCGTTAAAGCTTTCACCATCTGAATTTTTTGTTTTGATTACTAAGAAAAATGTTGTATATGCGTTTGCAACAAGTATAGGTTGTTCTTTTGTGGCAGCAGTTATCAATGTAATATTTGGAGTTATCCTTGCATGGACTCTTGTAAAATATGATTTCCCCGGAAAACGTATACTTGACGGATTTATAGAGCTTCCGTTTTGTCTGCCAACAGCCGTTGCAGGTATTACACTTTCAAAAATGTATTCTGATACAGGAATACTTGGTGCACCACTTGCAAAGCTTGGAATAAAGATAAGCTATACACATATTGGTATTATTATAGCACTTGTATTTGTCGGTATTCCATTTGTTGTAAGAAATGTACAGCCAGTGCTTGAAAAGCTTGACGGACAGTACAAAGAAGCGGCTTACATATTGGGGGCGACACCATCTATTACATTTTTTAAGGTAATACTTCCAGAGTTAATGCCATCAATACTTACTGGTTTTGGACTTGCATTTGCAAGAGGTATTGGTGAGTATGGAAGTGTTATTTACATATCTGGCAACAGTGCCAAAGAACATACACAAGTAGTTTCCTATGTTATAATGCAGAAGTTAAGTTATATAGATTATTCATCAGCGACAGCGATTGCACTTGTGATGTTAGTAATATCATTTGTACTTCTTTTAGGAATTAATATAATCCAAATGAAGCAATCAAAAAGAACTAATATTTTATAGAAAGGGTAAGTTATGTACGAACAGGAAAAGTTAAATAAACGTAAGAAAATAACGAGAATTGTGCTTATTACATTAAGTGTATTGTTTGTAGTAGTAATGCTTGTATTGCCTCTTTTTTCTATAATATACAGTTCATTAAGAGAGGGCTTTGACGTATACATAAAATCAATATCTACAAAGTATGTGTGGAGTGCATTGTCAGTCACATTGCTTGCAACAGTCATTGCAGTAGTTATTAATACATTTTTTGGACTTTGTGCGGCTTGGGTGCTTACAAAGTTTTCATTTAAAGGAAAACAAGTACTTGCAACACTGATTGATATTCCATTTTCAATATCACCAGTAATTGTAGGACTTGCATTTCTTATGACTTTTGGACGACTTGGTTGGTTTTATCCAGTTATTCGTTGGCTTAACGAGTTGTTAGGAACGAATATAAGAATAGCCTTTGCAATTCCGGGAGTTGTGCTTGCTACTGTATTTGTAACATTTCCATTTGTATCAAGAGAGATTATTCCCGTTCTTAATGCACAGGGAAAAGACGAAGAAGAAGCAGCGGCTCTTATGGGTGCTAGTGGATTTAAGATATTTTTTAAAATAACATTTCCACAGATAAAATGGGCGTTGATTTATGGTATTATCCTTTGTACATCAAGAGCGTTAGGAGAATTCGGAGCTGTTAATGCACTGTCAAAGACTAGGGGAGAAACATTTACACTTCCGCTTGAAATAGATGCTTTATATATGTCAGGAACGGAAAGTTCAATAACAGCGGCATTTGCAGTATCATCAATCCTTGTAATTATAGCTGTTATAGTACTTGTTATTAGAAATATTGTTGAATATAGGTCAAAGAAAAAGACAGGAATACGTTAAATACTAAGTGTGTATAAACGATGTGATAAGCAAGTAGTAGTTACTTGATAAGGCACAGAAATGAGGGTTATATGTATGTTGAAATGAAAAATATTTATAAACAATACGGTGATTTCAGAGCGTCAGACAATGTAAGCTTTGGAATTGAAAGAGGAAAGCTTGTTGCACTTCTTGGCCCGTCAGGAAGTGGAAAGACAACGCTTCTTAGAATGATTGCAGGGTTAGAAACTCCTAACGCAGGTGATATATATATAGATGGCAAGCGAGTAAATGATATTCCAGCTTCCAAAAGGGGAATAGGGTTTGTATTTCAAAGTTATGCGCTGTTTAGATATATGACAGTTTTTGATAACGTAGCATTTGGACTTGAACTTCAAAAAGTTCCTAAAAACGAGATTAAAAAAAGAGTTATGGAGCTTCTTGAAATTACTGGTTTATCGGGTATGGAAAAAAGATATCCTAATCAGTTGTCAGGTGGTCAAAGACAAAGAGTTGCGTTTGCGAGAGCCTTAGCTCCTAATCCACAAGTGTTACTGCTTGATGAACCATTTGCCGCAATTGACGCAAAGGTTAGAACGGAATTAAGACTTTGGTTAAGAGAAATGGTTACTAAGTTAGGAATTACAAGTATATTCGTAACACATGACCAAGACGAAGCTGTTGAAGTTGCCGATGAGATAATTATAACTAATCATGGAAAAATAGAGCAGATGGGAACGCCTACTGAGATTTACAAATCTCCTGATACTCCATTTGTTGCACAATTCATTGGAAGAACTAACGAAATTACTGATTATTATACGTTAAATGGTTTCGATAAAATAGAAAATGCGACAAAAGCTATAGTAAGACCAGAATTTGTTAAAATTTCAAAATTTGGCAAGCTTGAAAGGTATATGAGTGCCGCAGAAGAAGGTATTGTTGAAGATATAGTCTTTAGGGGCAATCGACTTGATGTTACTATTGATGTGCATGGAATTAAAATAATCGGTGAGTGGTCGTTAGAAAAAGACTCCTTACAGATAGGTGAAAAGGTAACACTTCTTATATATAGATTGTATGTTTTAAGTGACGATAAGACGTATCTGTGCGAAAATAAAGAAATGTCAGAAGATGGAGTATTTTATATTTAGTATTTATTAAATAAATAGAAAAGAGGAGCTATATGCAGATAACAGAAAAGAAAATAATAGACACTGATATTCTTATAATCGGTGGTGGTACGGCTGGTTGTTATGCCGCTCTTACAATTGCAGAAAAATCAGATTATTCTGTAGTTATAGCAGAAAAAGCTAATATTAAGCGAAGCGGTTGTCTTGCCGCAGGTGTTAATGCTATTAATGCCTATATTGTTGAAGGCAGAAAGCCAGAAGATTATGTTGACTATGCAAAAAATGATGCTGATGGAATCGTAAGAGAAGACTTACTTCTTACAATGTCTGAAAGACTTAATGAAGTTACAGAAAAAATGGAAAAGTTAGGTCTTGTTATTTTAAAAGACGAAAATGGAAAATATGTCGCTAGAGGTAACAGAAATATTAAGATTAATGGTGAAAATATAAAGCCTATTTTAGCTGATGCAGTTAAAGCACTTCCTAATGTTACTGTTATTAATAGAATTAATATAACAGATTACATTGTTAAAGATAATACAATCATTGGTGCATATGGCTTTAGCATAGACGAAAAAGAAGAAAATGGAAAAGCTTATGGTACTGCCTATAGAATTAATGCAAAGAAAGTACTTTGTGCTACGGGCGGAGCGGCAGGACTTTATAGACCTAACAATCCCGGCTTTTCAAGACATAAAATGTGGTATCCACCATTTAATACAGGCGCAGGATATGCAATGGGTATTAATGCAGGGGCTGAAATGACAACATTTGAAATGAGATTTATCGCTTTAAGATGTAAAGACACAATTGCACCTACAGGCACAATTGCTCAAGGTGTTGGTGCAAAGCAAGTTAATTCGCTTGGTGAAGTTTATGAAACAAAGTATGGTCTTACAACGTCACAGCGACTTTACGGAACTGTAAGAGAAAATATTGAAGGCAGAGGACCTTGTTACCTTAGAACAGAAGGTATAAGTGAAGCACAAGACGACTCTCTTAAAAAAGCATATCTTAATATGGCTCCTAGTCAGACACTTAAATGGATTGAGTCAGGTAAAAATCCTAGCGAGCAAAATGTTGAGATAGAAGGTACAGAGCCTTACGTTGTAGGTGGTCATACTGCAAGTGGTTACTGGGTTGATACTAAAAGACGTACAACGATTAAAAATCTCTTTGCCGCAGGTGATGTTGCAGGTGGTTGTCCACAAAAATATGTAACGGGTGCTATGGTTGAAGGTGAAATTGCCGCAGAAACTATGGTTGATGAATTAAATGCTTCTAATTCAGATATAAATACGGACAATAAAGAAATTACAAACGATTTTGATAAAAAAGTATCAGAGTATAATACAATTTTAAATTGTAATGACAATGTATATACAACAGAGCAGTTAGAAGACGCAATGCAAAAAGTAATGGATACTTATGCAGGTGGTATAGGAAGTTATTATCAGTTTAATGAAAGTCAGCTTGATTTAGCGAAGGAAAAGATAGAGCATTTGCAAGTGCTTGCACAAAATATAAGTGCAAATGACCTACATGAGCTTATGTTTGCTTATGAATTAAAAGAAAGACTTGTGGTGTGTCTTAGTCTTATTGAACATTTAAAAGCAAGAAAAGAAACTAGATGGCACTGTTTTGATGAAAATCTTGACTATCCAGAAAAGAGTGATGAATGGCTTAAATATGTAAACTCTGTAAAGAAAGATGGAAAGATAGAGATTATTACAAGAGAACTTGTTGGAAGGGGTGAGGTATATGAGCATAGCAATAGATAAGTTAAAATGTAAGGGCTGTAAAAGCTGTATGGATGTCTGTCCCGGAAGCCTTATAAAAAAAGATACAGATGGAAAAGCATTTATAAAGTATCCAAAGGACTGTTGGGGCTGTTGCTCATGTATCAAGGAATGTAAGTTTGATGCTATTGCATTATATCTTGGTGCAGATATTGGCGGCATGGGAAGTAAAATGACAGTCAAATCAAGGGATAATTTCCTTGACTGGAATATAACAAAGACAGATGGAACTATTAATACTATAGTTATTGATAAAAAAGAGTCCAACAAATATTAAGAAAATGGAGGAAAGAAATAATGGGAGAATTATCACATTTAGATGCGTTGGAGGCAGAGGCTATATACATAATCCGAGAAGTTGCGGCGGAATGTGAAAAGCCAGTAATGCTCTACTCAATAGGAAAGGACAGCTCAGTAATGCTTCATCTTGCTATGAAAGCATTCTATCCAGAGAAACCACCATTTCCATTTTTACATGTTAATACAACATGGAAGTTCAAAGAAATGATTAAATTTAGAGATGAACAGGCTAAAAAGCTTGGCATTGAAATGCTTGAATATATTAACGAAGATGGTGTAAAGCAGGGTATTAACCCATTTGACTACGGTTCAGCTTATACAGATATTATGAAGACACAGGCGTTAAAGCAGGCTCTTAACAAGTATGGTTTTACAGCCGCATTTGGTGGTGGTAGACGAGATGAAGAAAAGTCAAGAGCTAAAGAAAGAATATTCTCTTTCAGAAATGAAAATCACGCTTGGGACCCTAAGAACCAAAGACCAGAGATGTGGAAGCTTTACAACTCTAAGATTAATAAGGGTGAAAGTATAAGAGTATTCCCAATTTCTAACTGGACAGAAACAGATATCTGGCAGTACATAAAGAGAGAAAATATTGATATTGTACCTCTCTACTTTGCAGCAGAAAGACCAGTTATAGAGCGAGATGGCAACATAATAATGGTAGACGATGACAGACTTAAATTAAGACCAGGTGAAAAGATTGAAATGAAGAGTGTACGTTTCCGTACATTAGGTTGTTATCCACTTACAGGTGGTGTTGAGTCAACAGCTACAACACTTGATGAAATTATTGATGAAACTCTTTCAGCAGTATCTTCAGAAAGAACAACAAGAGTTATAGATAATGAAGCCGCTGGAAGCATGGAAAGACGTAAAAGGGAGGGTTATTTCTAAATGAGAAGTTTACTTAAATTTATCACATGTGGAAGTGTTGACGATGGAAAATCAACACTTATCGGACATATTTTATATGATGCTAAGTTATTATATGCAGACCAAGAAAAAGCACTTGAGCTTGACAGTAAAGTAGGAAGCCGTGGCGGTGCTATTGATTACTCTCTTTTGCTTGATGGACTTATGGCTGAAAGAGAACAGGGTATCACAATTGACGTAGCTTACAGATATTTTACAACGGACAATAGAAGCTTTATCGTTGCTGATACACCGGGACACGAAGAATATACAAGAAATATGGCAGTTGGTGCTTCTTTTGCCGACCTTGCAATTATCCTTATTGACGCAAAGCAGGGCGTACTTGTTCAGACAAGAAGACACGCAAGAATATGCGCACTTATGGGTATTAAGTACTTTGTATTTGCGGTAAATAAAATGGACCTTGTAGGTTATGACGAAGCTAGATTTAATGAAATTAAGGCTCAGATTGACGAGCTTGCGCAAGAGTTAAAGCTTGAAAGTGTATACATTATCCCAGTGTCAGCGACAGAGGGTGACAATGTTACAACTAAGTCTGAAAATATTCCATGGTACAAGGGCGAAGCTATTTTACCATACCTTGAAAAGATTGATGTAACTGAAAAGAAGCAGGAAGAAGGCTTCTATATGCCAGTTCAAAGAGTATGCCGTCCTGACCATACATTTAGAGGTTTTCAGGGACAGATTGAGTCTGGTAGTGTAGCAGTTGGTGATGAAATTACAACACTTCCTAGCAATGAACATGCTAAGGTTAAGAGTATTCTTGTAGGTGACAAGCAGTCTGAAACAGCATTTATGGGACAGCCTGTGACAATTCAGCTTGATAGAGAAGTAGACGTATCAAGAGGTTGTGTACTTTCAAAGGGAACTAACTTACCACTTAGCAAATCATTTACAGCAACAATTCTTTGGATGGATGACAACGAGCTTTCACCTGGTTCAGATTATCTTGTAAAGCTTGGAACTAAGCAAATACCAGCAATTCTTAAGGGTATTCAGTATAAGATAGATGTTAATACTGGAGAATTTATTCCAGCTAACGTGCTTAAGAAAAATGAAATTGCTGTTTGTGACATTTCACTTCAAGAGGCTATTGTGCTTGATGAATTTAAGAAGCATAAGACTTTAGGTGAGCTTATTTTAATTGACAGAATTACTAATATGACATCAGCTTGTGGTGTTGTTGAAAATTCTTCTGTTGATGACAGCAAGGATATTAAGGCGGCATTTGTATATGGAAGTCTTAAGGCTAATGGAGATATCTTCGAGGAGTTCTATTATAACCTTGACAGTATGACAATCACTAAGGTGAGAACTACTGACAAGACATATACTATTGGTGATGAAATTCCAGTAGCAGGTGAAAGTTATCAATATCCAGATAGCTTTGATATTGTTGTTCTTCGTGAAAGAGTTGCCGTTAAGGTTCGTGACAGAAGGGTTGTAAGTATTGAAAAGCTTTTTGATTATGAATATTCAGGCGTTCCAGTTATTAACGGCAGAGGTTTTGCTGTTAATGTAACAAGTGAAGCTGAGCTTAGTCAATTCAAAGAAGAACTTGCAAAAGAAGACGAAAAGAGTGCTATTAGTAGTGAGTTCTTTAATAAGTGGGTTAAGTTTGAGACTTATAGAAAGATAGTATTTAAAGACGATATTTGGAATTAAGATATATTTTTAATAATAAATATTTAGATTAGTAAATTAAAAAACATAAATTTTATAGGCTCTTTGTCAAGAGTGGGGGGTAAAAATCCCATATTAGAAAACTGGTGCGTGAGCATCAGTTTTCTTTGTAGTTTGTATTGGCAATAAAAATAAACCACCTGCTATGCAGGTGTGTTCCCAAACAGCTTTAGCTTCAAGTAAAAAAACCTCCATGTTATAATGATTATAAGGTTCGCCAACCAAATTCATTACAACGAGGAGGTATCCAAATGGATAATAATAGTTTATCACATACAAAATGGACATGCAAATATCATATAGTATTTGCACCAAAGTTTAGAAGAAAGGTTATATACAAGCAAATAAGAGCAGACATAGGTCATATATTGAGTGAGTTATGTAAAAGAAAAGGTATTGAAATAATAGCGGCAGAGTGTATGCCAGATCATGTTCATATGTTTGTAAGTATACCACCGAATTACAGTGTATCGGAAATAATGGGATATTTGAAAGGAAAGAGTTCTTTGATGATATTCGATAGACATGCAAATTTAAAGTATAAGTATGGCAATAGACATTTCTGGTGCAGAGGATATTATGTCGACACAGTAGGTAAGAATGCAAAGAAAATTGAAGAGTATGTAAAAAATCAGATGCAGGAAGATCTGGAATATGATCAGATGTCACTGAAGGAATACATTGACCCGTTTACGGGTGAGCCGGTAAATAAGGCATAAGTTAAAGCCCTTTAGGGCTTGCCTGTGGTAGCTATGCACATGGCGAATCTTCAATGGCTCTTTAGAGCCGGCTAGTACCACAGGCTTATAGCCGCAGAGCAAACCACCAGCTGAGCTGGTGGTCATGATTCTTGTGAGTGGCAATTAAAGATTGGATGTTGAAGCGTAGTTAGGCATGGAAAAGGATATATATATAATTTGTGCAAATAACTTGATAATCAAACTAATATATATTATAATTCAAGAATCAAATAATTGGAGGCTCAAATTGAACAACAATATTTTAGACAGGAAAAGATTGACTACAAGTATTATTTTTAAAGCGGTATCATTTATTGCATCGGTGTATGGGCTGATATTTACAATTGACAGCATTATGTCATTCACATTTTTTACAACACTTTCTAATGTGGCTCTTGATATTGTGCTGGCAGTATTTATTGTGTTGGATGTGATGTTGCTCGTTACGGGAAAAGATTATAAGAATAATGGACTATATATGCTCAAGTTTCTTATGACACTCTCAATTACACTGACATGTCTTGTGTATATGATTATTCTTGGACCTACGTCAGATGATGGCCTTATTGGTGCTTATCTTCATAATTATGCAGGAAGCCTTGGCGTACATCTGATTGGACCAGTATTTGCAATAGCAGATTTTCTTATATTTGATAAAGGATTTAAAGCAAGGAATATATATGCAATATATGCAGTTATACCACCGCTTTGCTATGTGGGTTTTGTATACATACTTGCAGCACTTGGAGTTAGATGGTATGGCACAATGACGGCACCATACAACTTTCTTAATTATAATGTGCCAACAGGCTGGTTTGGATGGGATTTAAGCCAGATGGGTTCAGAGTCGCTTGGAATAGGTGTTATATATATGATTGTGGTTCTGCTGCTTATATTTATTGGAATAGGTCTTTTATATCTGAAGATTAACGGTGCTGGAAAGAGTGTTGAAAGATAGAATCCAAAGCTTGTAAGTGAATAAAATATTAATAAATGTCCGGAATGTGTTTTTCTATTATAAAATGCATTCCGGACTTATTTATATCGGCAATAAAAATAAACCACCTGCTATGCAGGTGTGTTCCCAGAAAGCTTTAGCTTCAAGAAAAAACCTCCATGTTATAATGAGTTTAAGGTTCGCCAACCAAATTCAATACAACAAGGAGGTATCCAAATGGATAACAACAGTTTATCACACACAAAATGGACATACAAATATCATATAGTATTTGCACCAAAGTTCAGAAGAAAGGTTATATACAAGCAAATAAGAGCAGATATAGGTCACATATTGAGTGAATTATGTAAAAGAAAAGGTGTAGAAATAATAGCAGCAGAGTGTATGCCAGATCATGTTCATATGTTTGTGAGTATACCACCGAATTAAAGTGTATCGGAAATAATGGGATATTTGAAAGGAAAGAGTTCTTTGATGATATTCGATAGACATGCAAATTTAAAGTATAAGTATGGCAATAGACATTTCTGGTGCAGAGGATATTATGTCGACACAGTAGGTAAGAATGCAAAGAAAATTGAAGAGTATGTAAAAAATCAGATGCAGGAAGATCTGGAATATGATCAGATGTCACTGAAGGAATACATTGACCCGTTTACGGGTGAGCCGGTAAATAAGGCATAAGTTAAAGCCCTTTAGGGCTTGCCTGTGGTAGCTATGCACATGGCGAATCTTCAATGGCTCTTTAGAGCCGGCTAGTACCACAGGCTTATAGCCGCAGAGCAAACCACCAGCTGAGCTGGTGGTCATGATTTTAAAATTTTTTCCCGCCAATTTATCTTTTTTCTGTCCAAGGGATAGTGAAGGGAAAAGGATATATTTTCGGTCAATCACTTAAAAAATGCCCAGCGAATAGTGAAGGGTATAAGACTTAACGATGAACCTATAAAAGTTATTCCCTTCAATTTCGATGGAGGTGAATAGCATGAATGATTCACAGAGACAGCAGATAAAGAAACTGAGGGAAGAAGGATATGGCTATGGAAGAATTGCACAGACTCTTGGCTTAAGCGAAAACACCATAAAGACATATTGCAGAAGGCACGGACTCGGAGGAGTGGCAGTAAATCCTGCTCCGGCTGATGAGGAAATCCATCATTGTTTATGTTGTGGAACAGTAGTTATACAGAACAATGGAAGAAAAGAGAAAAAGTTCTGCTCTGATAAGTGCAGAAATAGGTGGTGGAATGCCAATCTGGATAAGGTCAATCGCAAAGCTGAATATAACTTTGTCTGTGCCTATTGCAAAAAGCCATTCAGTGCATATGGGAATAAGCACAGGAAGTATTGCAGTCACGAGTGCTATATCCTCGACAGATTTGGAGGTGAGCAGTAATGGAAGAGATGAAAGTAAAAGACAAAGAATCACTTGTGCCTGTATGTGAGAAGTATACGCTTACCATCAAAGAGGCAGCAGCTTATTTCAATATTGGAATCAAGAAGATGCGTAGACTGGCAGAAGAAAATACAGGAAGATTTTCGGTCTTTTGTGGAAATAAGTTTCTTATTATTCGCCCTAAATTTGAAAAATTTATTGATGAGTCGTCAGAAATATAATCTGCTAGAAGTAGTTATTTATCTGCCAAAAGTAGTTGATAAATAAGTGATTTAGAGTGATATATGTTATACCACATATGGGGAATTTCAATAAGAAGAGAGTGAAGAAAAAATGAAACCTAATATCAAGGACAAAGACACTATGACGGTACAAGAAACGGTTGCACATTATAAATTGAGCCGGAGAAAATTTTATGAATTGTTACATCAAGACGGTCTGGATTTTATTGCATTTTATTATAATGGACGAAGATTGATTCTGAGAACGGAATTTGAAAAATACTTAGATAAACATCCAGAGATTAGAAGGAGGGAACGATGATGGCAGGAAAAGCAGGACTTCGAAGAGATTCAAAGCATAGGGTGCTTAGAAGAGGAGAATCAATAAGAGCAAATGGAAAATATCAATTCAAGTATCATATAGGTGGAAAACCACACTTTGTTTATAGCTGGAGATTAGAACCTACGGATCCACTTCCGGTTGGGAAAAAGCCATGTCTTTCGCTGAGAGAACTGGAAAAGCAGATAGGATATGATCTTGATAACCGATTGGATCCATTGGGAAAGAATATTACGGTGAATGAATTGGTGGAGAGATACCTTAGAACTAAGGTGGGAATCAGCTGCAGAGAACTTCGAAGATGGAGTATGTGATTGAGACGACAAAGACGAATGCCGGAACAAGGGTAATTCCAATGACAAAGGAAGTTACAGATATGTTTCGAGCAATCATTCAAGACAGACCAGAATATAAAGTGGAGAAAGTGGTAGGAGGATACACAGGATTTCTTTTTCTGGATAAGAACGGAATGCCGTTGGTTGCCATGCACTGGGAACACAGATTTAACAGTATGGTGGGCAGGTACAACGAGATTTATAAGGTACAGATGCCAAATATCACGCCCCATGTATGACGTCATACATATTGCTCCAACATGGCTAAATCCGGCATGAATCCTAAGACGTTACAGTTATAAAATGTCAAGACCCAATGTACAAAAAATATTATATAAAAATGTACAATTAG
>ENA-ORUA01000591-ORUA01000591.1-human-gut-metagenome-genome-assembly--contig:-NODE-591-length-38299-cov-4.658692_pt1 | contig 38299 bp, 31 predicted proteins | sample MGYA00242076_ERZ509201 | MGnify/ENA primary metagenome ERZ509201 (study PRJEB26280, sample SAMEA2338863) | human gut metagenome | biome: human gut; feature: human-associated habitat; material: faeces...
GGAGCTGATATGCATAAAATAATGCGTTATACACTCATAAATTAAATCAGCATGTTTTGACACCCGAAGCATATCCATTTAATACTATATTTTTTAATAGACCTCACAGCTGAAAGGTATATTCATTCCGGCTGCGAGGTCTATGACTGTCTGTAATATAACAGTATACATTACATATAAACTAAATTATTCTTTCCTTCTTCTTCCATTGTATACACCTGCTGCCGAACATATCATAATAATTACGCATACAAGTGCTGCAGCATATAAAACAGATGATATATTTACACCTGTTGATGGTGCTACATACTGATTCTCCGGATTATCAGTCTCAGGCTGCGCCGGCTGTGTTTCTCCCGGTGTTATGTCATTTCTTATATCTGCCGCTTTGACAAGAATATATGAGGAGAAATGTGTTACTCTGAATGTGGCAGAGCCGTCCTGCGCTGCCTTAACTGTCTGTCCCATATCCTCTGAACTTCCGGTATTGTCATTATAATAGAATAGTCTAAGCTCAGTTCCTTCTTCATATTGAGTGTATACCGTGACATACAGTTCTCCGTTCAGTTCTCCTGAATGTGCAAAGCTGCATAGATAGAGTGATGATTCCGGAACATTCAATTGCTCCTTAGCCTTACTTATGACATCACTCTTATCATCATATTTTACATCCAGCTTAAAATCATTGTCCGGTGCCTTGCTAAACCGCGTACCGTCAAAAGTATATTTTACAAGCGTCTTTCCATCCGCCCCTGTAAGCTCAAGTATAAGCTGTGAGCCTTTATCTATCAGTGCTGTGACAAAATCATTTGGCAGATAGCTTCCCTTTCCAGCTTCAACCTTCTCTATAATAATCTTGTCTCCATTGTTAATTCTGTCAAGAACACTGTTGCCAACATGCTTATCATCCTGTGTAGGTGCCTCTGTCTCCGGCTCACCCGGCTTCTCTGTCGGCGCTTCTGTCTCTGACTCACCCGGCTTCTCTGTCGGTGCCTCTGTCTCCGGCTCACTCGGTTTTTCTGTCGGTGCCTCTGTCTCCGGCTCACTCGGTTTTTCCGTCGGTGCCTCTGTCTCCGGCTCACTCGGTTTTTCCGTAGGTGCCTCTGTCTCTGACTCACCCGGCTTATCTTCCTTTGCATCCTTATCAAACAATACTACTGTTCCGAATACTGCCGGTGATGACCAGCCCATGCCTGTGGTATCTGCCCAGCTTAATGTACCAGTTCTCTTTCCGTTCTCTGCATCGTTAATCTGAAGCTCAAGACCAATCTTTGTTCCTGACTTAACCTGCTCATGAGTCCACTTTATTGCAGCCTCAACTACATATCCATCCTCTGTAAGGGTCACTTTGCTTACAATATTTTCCTCTGCACAATTAGATCCGTTAAATGAATGCTCATTTAGATAATTTATTCTATACTGTTTATCATCTTCCTGGTACGATTTTGTCTTCTGATTATTCTCATCAACAAATATTTCAAGTGAATCCTTCTCATGAGCTGCTTCGGCAGTGGCATCAAGTAAAGAATCCTTAACAGTTACCTGTACATAGAGATTCTCGTTATCCCAAAGAAGCTTAGCAGTGGCATCAGCCTTTGCACCAAGTCTAACTGTGAGAGGTATACTATCTACCTTGCCCCATATTGCACTGTTGTCTTTTCCTATGCTGATAGTTCCCTTATCAATCTGGGCAAATGGCTTTAACTGTGCTTTTGCAAAGTAATCGCTCTTCTCATCATGGCTTAATGTATAGTCATTAAATGCAGCCTTCATTGTTCCATCTGTTATCACCACATCAAACGTCAATGCGTCAAAGGCCTTAAGTGTAATATCATTTACCTCTACTGTAGCAATATATCCATCTTTGGTTGCCGTTGCATCTTCTCTGTTTACAGTTACTTTCTTTACGTTATTTCCAAGCTTAACATAGGCTGTAACCGCATCTGTATCATCGACTGTACTGTCTTTTACATTTGCCAGGAACTTAATTGAATTCTCATTCCATACAGGGACAATTGCCGCTGATGTATCCGCCTTGCTTATAGTAAGCTCTGTTCCTGCTGTAAACTTGTCATCAATCTGCTGTGTAAATGACACTTCCTGAATTGTAGGTGCAAGCTTAGTAGGGTCTACAAATGCCCAGTAAGCACTCTTTACCTGGTAATCATCATCAAATAACAATGGGACCTGCTTCTTTGTCTCAGTTGCACCGCCGCCTACACTGCTTGATGTCTGTAACCATGAGTATTTATCGACTACACCCCATACGGTAATACCGGACATATTGATGCCTTCTGACTTTAACTGCTTTACTGCATCATATATTTCCTTATAGCGATATGCTAATCTTGTATATTCTTCCTGCTTTGTCTTGTCTGTTCCGTCATATGCATCACTTACGCCAAAATCGAGTTCTGTAATCTGAACCTTTCCTACAATGGCTGCATACTTCTTAGCTGCTGTGATGAACTCCTGTGCAGATGGTGAACCTGCTGTCTGATAATGTCCCTGCATTCCGACTGCATCTATTCTTGTTCCCTCTGCTGCCTTTACATCCTTAAGAAGCTGTGCAATACCTTCACTCTTTAATGCTGAACAATCGCCGTAATCATTGTAATAAAGCTCTACATCAGCCGGAACATACTTGTTGGCAAATCTGAACGCATTGATTATAAACTCATTGCTTCCATATACTCTCCACCATGTGGAGTTCTCATTTTCATTTCTATAGGTTCCTCTGCCGTCACTTATGGCCTCATTCACTACATCCCAGCCGTAGAACATATCCTTATATTTGCTGTTTTCACCCATGTAATGCTCAGCCATTGTCTTTATGTACCACTCATGACGAAGAGTCATCTCTTCCTTAGAACAGAGTTCCTTGTCCTTATCATAATCAACATGGAAAAACCACTCAGGTGTCTGGGAATGCCATGTAAATACATGTCCTCTTATCCTTATAGCACTTTCCGGATGTTTCTGATTGTACTTATATACATACTCAAGCATTTCATCAGCTCTGCTAAAATCAAGCTTCGGTACTGTTATCTCTATGCCGTTTATTGTTGCCTTTTCTGTTTCCGGACACTTGCTTGCATATCCAAATGCAGCATCCGGCTTTAATTCATTACCGAAGGTTATGGCATTGAAATGTTTCTTTACAAGAGCCATTTCCTTCTCATCCTTAAGGTCGCTAAGACATATTGCTGTACCGACTATGAAATTCTCATCTCCCATAGCCTCCGTTACAACGTCCTTAAGATTAGGAACGTCATACTGAATACCTTCAACGGTATCCTCTTCCTCTACATCAACAACTGCACCTTCTGCTGCTGTCCAGCTGTCAAGTACTACATTTCCATTAAATGTAAAATAAAGGTCTCTTGTACCTGAAAGTCCTTCAAAATTACCTGTAAAGTCCTGGAAATCTTCAGATGCCTTTACATCAATCGTGCCTATTACCGTTCCTCTTTCGCTTCCTACCCTTACATCAATCTTTGTATCAGACTCTGCCTTCGCTCTTACTGTTATAGTGGAGAGACCCTTGGAGAAATCTGCTCCCTTAACACCGATAAAGCTTCCTGACGATGCATTTACAACTGTGTTTCCAAGTCCGGATACATTGATACCATACTGACGGAAAATATTCTCAGCCTGAACTGTCTGATATGGATTAAAATTACCAAGCTGCTCTACTCCTGTCATTGTAGGAGTTCCCTTATTTATTATTCCGTCTTCATTTACAGTAAGCTTATCAATATGGGTGCTTCTGTAGTTGCGGCTCTTGCCAAATACCTGTGAATCCACACTTCTTGTATGGTATGCAATATACAGCTCCCCATTAAATTCAAATATTGAATGGTGATTATTTCCACCGCCGCCTAAATTGGATGGATTAGGAAATACTGTTCCGACATATGTATAAGGTCCCATAGGTGAATCACTTGTCATATAAGCGATTACAGCAGTTCCAACTCCATTCTTCTTGCCGCTTGCCCAGTTGGTACAATATGAATATACATATTTGCCATTAATCTTGTTGATGCCTGAATCCTCGAATAAATATGGTGCATCAATAGTTACCGGCTCACCGTCAAGACTTATCATATCAGCTCCCAGCTTAACGATTCTGGCTGTCATAGGATGCTCGTCCTTTCCGGACGGAACACCACCGCCAAAGCAGAGGTATGCACTTCCATTATCATCAACCATTACAGCAGGGTCAAATAACCACTCAACAGTATCACATGTCGGTGTCTGTCGACTTACAAGCTGCTTTCCGAGAGGATCCGTCCAAGGTCCTTCCGGTGAATCTGCCGTGAGAACACCTATACCGCTTCCGTTGTCAGCAAAATATAAGAAGAATTTCTCCTTGCCATCAATTGTCTTGTGTGCTGCACATGGTGCCCATGAATTATTAGCCCACTTAGCAGCTCCCTCCGGTGCTCCTTCTTCTAAGTTCTTACCTGCAACAGGTATTGCACCATGGTCTGTCCAGTTGACAAAGTCTGTTGTAGAGAAGCAGTTGATTGTCTTTACCTTTCCATATGCATTCTCCTTCACGTCACCGTCTGCATTATACTCATAGACATCATTTGTTGCATATACATAAACTCTGCCATTGTACACCATTACGCTAGGGTCAGCACTGTAACGCTGTGTGGCAATTGGATTATTATTAGCCTTATCCTTATAGCACTGCTTAAATGAACCATCATTTACTTCAACAGGACTAGGTTCTTTAAGCTTAAATGTAACGCTCTTTACCGTCTTAGTCACTGTATCGGCTGTAAGGCTCATAAGATCAAGTATCTTTATTTCTGATTTAGGAACATTTCCGTTAAGATTACTGTCTCTTAATACATTGCTTCCATAGACAACCGCAGCCTCGGTAAAATCATCATCAGCAGCACACAGCTTTACTGAAAATTCCTCTGTTGAATCAACCTCAACTGATACATACTCTATTCTGGTCATATCAACTTCATCAGGTATCACATAGAACATCTGTGCATACTGACTCTTATATGTAAGCTTATGTCCGCCATCTGCCTCCTCGACATCAACTCCCCATGCAGCCTTTTGCTCCAGCTCTGTCATGCTGTATTTAAACTCAGTCTTTACAGCATCCTCTGCCTTTGGTTCAAGCTTGAATGTAATATTGCCAATTTCCTTAACCAGCTCTGTCTGGCTAAGGCTCATAAGACATAATACTCTAAGCTCAGCTTTTTCAACCTTTCCGTCCAGGTTATCCGCTGTTATTGTACTATTTCCATATACAATTCCACCTGATGTATATGAAGCATCTGCTGCACACAGCTTTACAGATAATTCTCCTCTATCTGTGTCGACTGCTGCTGAAATGAATCTGCTCATATCGACTTCATCAGGTATCTTAAAGAATACCTGATTATACTGTTTAGGAAATGTCACATTAAGCTTTCCATTCTCTGCTACTGTCTTTTCTGCTCCCCATAATGCTAAAATCTCAAGCTTTGAAGCATCGTATGTAAACTCATTCTTATCTGACACATCGACATCACCGCTTCCGTTCTCGCCTTCCTCAACAGTAAATCTCACTTTTCCCACTGTTTTTGTCTGCTCACCCTCAAGTAAGTTCATAAAACCAATAACGCTTACTTCTGAGAGCTGTGCTTTGGCATCGGCTTTTATATCCTTGGTGTTAAGCTGTGTTGCACCATATACATCTATGGCACTTGCAAAATTATCACGCTCTGCACACAGCTTCATTGAAAAGTATTCCGCATCCGTCTCCACCTCAACCGAAACGAGCTTGTTGACATCAACTTCTGCCGGAATACGATAAAATATCTGAGAATACTGCTTTAAAAAAGTAACCTTGTAATTTCCTTCCTCGTCCGTCGCATCTTCAGCCCCCCAGCGTGTAACGACTTCCAAGTCCTTTGCATTATACTCAATTACCTTCTGCTTTACAGCGTCCTGCACAGCAGCATCAAGCCCCCCGGCTTCAACATCTGTACAGACATGCCTTGCATCATACAGTTCTTTTGCGCTGACAGCTGATGCATTTCCCGTCAGCATAGCTCCTATCACCAATGTGACAATCGCCCTGCTCATAAATTTTCGCATATTGTTCTCCTTTACCATAAGAAATATATATACCCATTTGTGATTTTAACTAATTTTTTTATTTACATCTTGTCATTTTTAGCTATTTTTGTCTCATTTCTTGCTTTTGTTGTTAAATTGCACAATTTATAACAATCTTTCATAAATTAGCTGTGCATTTTTATGTTAATCAGGTAATTTCTCATTTCATGGTAACTGTTCATGTAACAAAGTACTTTTTCTTCCATCAACTTCTGTAAAATAAAATTGTGGTGGTACTTTTTAATATATACATATTCATTTCTATTGTTTATAATGCATACTATGAATATAATGATGTAGGAATCAAAAGGTATTTTGCTCCCAAAAATATCGGATTGCTTCGTTCTTTGTTTACACTCTCGCAATCCTGATATAATAGTGTCAGCATCTAAATGTGCTGTACGTCAACCAAAATCACCAGAGCACAGCACTAACTGCAGATGAAAAATGCCTGCATGGATTTTACATTGTAGTTTTACAGCAGGCTGCTCAGAAACGAGGATTATAAATGAATAAACGAAATTATCAAAAAGAGCTTGAGCAGCTCATCTCCAATATAGAGCCGGGCAGGGTTCCAACACTGCTATTGCATGCATGCTGTGCACCGTGCAGCAGCTACTGTCTTGAATACCTTTCACAGTATTTTTCCATAACTGTCCTTTTCTATAATCCTAATATCTCACCTGAAGCAGAATACACTAAAAGGGTTGATGAGATACGAAGGCTTATCGATGAGCTTCCGACTAAGAACAAAGTATCACTTATTGAAGGAAGATACCTTCCTGAGGAATTCTATTCTTCTGTAAAAGGGCTTGAAAATGAGCCTGAAGGCGGAAAAAGATGTCCTGTCTGTTATGAACTGCGTCTACGCGAGGCTGCTGTAACAGCAAAGAAGCTTAACTTTGATTATTTTACTACAACACTGAGCATAAGCCCACTAAAGGATGCCGAAAAGCTTAACGAAATTGGCAAAAAGCTTTCGGACGAATATGATGTCGCATATCTGTATTCAGATTTCAAGAAGAAAAATGGATATAAGCGCTCGATTGAGCTTTCAAGAGAGTACAATCTGTACAGACAGAATTTCTGCGGCTGCGTGTTCTCAAGACATGAGGCGGACAACGAAAAATAGCAGGGAGCTTTCCCTGCTATTTTGCTATATTAATTATCCGGATAAAAAACGCACACCTCGTTGTCGAATTCCTTAATCCTAAGTCCAAAAGGATATAACAGCGGATAAGCTCCGCCTGCCGAACGCGCAATGATATAACATGCATGGTAGGTGAGATTCTCCTCCTCCGGCAGACCAAATATATATCTTCCAATCTGCTTAGTCTCCGTGTTGCTGCTCAAATCGATATCGTACGGTGACGGCGGTGTGTCAAGGCTCACCAGATAGAATATGTACATGATATAGGCCTCTGCCACATATATCGGCTTATCATTAAGATATTCCTGGCTTTCAATAAACTCAATTGCCTCCTTGTAATCGTCCTCCATGCCGACATACCTGTTATACTTCTCGGTTGTGAAATAGTATCTTATAAACGAAATCGAAAATACCAGATATGCCACGGCTATAACTGTCGATATAACAGCCCTGAGCTGAACCTTCTTCACCACATCTATGACGAATGCAATTCCGATAACTATATAGTACAGCACCGAAAAGAATATACCGTTCATCCTGCTTGTAATCGCCTCATTAAGCATCATTCCCATAATAAACTCTGCTATGAACCACAATAAAACGCCGGCTTCCGCGCTGAATTTTCTTTTTTTGATACTCTTTATAAAATCTATAATGCCCTTTATGAAGCCTACCGCAAAAAAAGGTATCGAAATTACATACAATGTCATGTATCGCTCATTGGTGTTAAATCCAAGATAGTCATGTAAAAAGATGACCTTGAGCATATTTACGATATTTCTTAGCTTCGGTAACCCTATCTCCTTGATTCTGTAGCCGTCAAGCCTTACTAACGTAAACTTCCATATCGTTCTTGTCTCAAGTCCAAGTATATTTATGAGCTGCACTGCAATAAGCGGAGCCGCCATGAGCGCCAACGGAACACAGAAACACAATGCCTGCTTGAATGACAGCTTTCTCATGTATAACAGGTATATGAACATCATAATCAGGAACAATATCATAACTATATAGCTGAGAGTGTAGGTGTACAGCACCAACCCGCAGGCTATACCTGCTATGAAAAAGTACACAGGCTTTTCCTTCTTCAATGCGTATGCAAGACATGCAATAAAAACGGAGGCTGTTCCAAGCATGAGGTTGCAGTCAAAGCCGAACCTTGCAGACATGATAAAATAAGGTGTGATAGCATACAACAGCGCCCATATAACCATCTTCTTTTTGTCCGCCCCGGTTGTTTTAAAGAACCAAATTCCCGAAAACATGACCATCATTGACATTATAACCGCCGGTATCCTCACGACAAAATGTGAAAAATCAAAAAACTTGAAGAGAAGTGCCGTCATGTAGGTGTACAGGCTGCTCTGACCTCCGCCGCCATAGTTCATAAACATGACCGGGTAAGGATATCTGAACCTGTCCACACCATATTTTGCAATACACCACGCATCATAGGCAATTCCCGCCTCATCCACATTCCAGCCGCGCGGAATATCCCCAATCATTATCAGTCGAAGTACAAGAGCCAGTACAGCGGTGACTATGATTGCAAAGGCAAGCGCATACTTTTTTACAAAATTTTTCATAGCGTTCTCCTCATGTATTTGTTAGGCGCCATTGTCCAAAGCAGAATATTCTGACATCAGAATCCTATAAAACAAAAAAAGAGAGAAAACTTCCCTCTTTTCTTTTCGTGTAACGGAGAAAGAGGGATTTGAACCCTCGCGCCGGTTGCCCGACCTACACCCTTAGCAGGGGCGCCTCTTCGGCCTCTTGAGTATTTCTCCTCAGCCCGATCCAAGGTCTGTATTTAACTGTGTGTTTACATACTTTTAATGTAACTTCACAGCGCATTGATAATTATACCCAAGAACCTTCTTTCTGTCAACGGTTTTTTCGATTATTTTTTTCTTTTTTTGAGTTTGTTTTCTAATTATCTACATATAGAAGAAACAGACTCTTTTTCACTATATCTAGCAAAGAGTCTGTCTCTTTTTACCTTATCTATATTTTATGCTTCCTTTGGTTCATATTCAGATATGGTTTCTTCTATTCTTCTTTTTACTTCTTTTGCGATCTCTGTCGTCTTCATATTCTGATATTCTTCATAATAAATTGGTTCCAAAAAATGTACCTGTACCGTTACCGGTGCGATACTATTTGTATCAAACGGTTTAAAAGAATCGATCAACGCAATCGGTATGATCGGGCATTTCGCTTTTGTTGCCGCCTTGAAACTTCCACCTTTAAACTCAAGAAGCTTGTTTCCCATCTTTGAGCGGGTTCCTTCTGCAAAGATCAGATAGTTTCTTCCTTTCTTTACTTCTTCTGTAACATCCATGATCACCTGCATAGACTGGCGGATATCTTCGCGGTCGATCATGTAGGCCTTCATACATTTAAATGTCTGCTTGAGAAGTGGAACATTTGCCACTTCTTTTTTTGCCACCACAGAAAATGGACGCGGGCAGGCATCAACAATTGCGAGTACGTCATAAAGCCCTTGATGATTCGGAAAAAACATAAACCCTCCCTCTTTGGGAATATTTTCTTTTCCATATGCCTCGATTGTTACATTTCCGCCTTTATTGGCTCTTTTGACAATATATTTCAGAAGCTTATATCGGGTGATCTCCGGATACTTGTCTACGTGCGCGGCATAGTAACACAGCTTGCACCACATAAACGGAACAAGCAGAATATTCCGAATTACCATAAGTGCAATTCTTTTCACACAATTCATTCCCTATTCCTCCGCATACTCTTTGACGGCTGTCTCGTATAAATTATTGCCCTCGGAGTCGATCACAACAATTGCCGGAAGATCTTCGATCTCCAGGCGGCGGATCGCTTCTGTGCCAAGATCATCATATGCGATCACATCTGCTCTTTTGATACATTTTGAAAGAAGCGCGCCTGCTCCTCCGACTGCTGCAAAATAAACTGCTTTATTTCTCACGATCGCATCCTGGACAGCCTGACTTCTTTTCCCTTTTCCTATCATTCCGCCAAGCCCCAGATCCAGAAGGCGTGGTGCATATTTGTCCATCCTGCTTGCTGTTGTCGGTCCTGCTGAGCCGATCGGTCTTCCTTCTCTCGCCGGAGATGGTCCCATATAATAAATCATCTGATTCTTAATATCAAGTGGAAGCTCTTTTCCTTCCGAAAGCACTTCATCCATTCTTTTATGAGCAGCATCACGGGCAGTATAAATAACTCCCGTAAGATATACATAATCTCCTGCTCTTAAATCCTGTATTTCTTCCTTTGCTACTGGAACTGTAATATGTCTTTCCATATCCTTTTCCTTCCTGATTCTTTTTCTGTATTCTGCTGCGGCGTTTTTAACTGCTAACAGGAGTCTTATAATTCTCTTAAAATAATTTCAGCCAGTTTCTCAACTGTAAAGTCTACAAAACTAATGCACTGTGCTTTTCTCTCCGGAGAATTTTTTTCTTTTCCTCTTGTCAGCACACGACAGCAGGTTGCTCCGCAATGTTCTTTAAATGCGTCGTGAAACTCTTTCGTCAGCCGCTGACATTTCAAAAAGGCTTCATCTCCAGGTGTTCTTCTTCCGAAAAAATAGCCGATGCACATGGTTGCTCCTGCAAGCGCACCACAAATACAGCCACCATCTCCGAGCCCCCACGGGAATCCGGATGACATAGCGATCGCATCATCTGACAGATCAAGATCAAAGCCCTTTTTGATCGCATAGATCACCGACTCTGAACAGGCGAACCCTTTCTGAAAAATCTCAACCGCATCTTTTCGCATTGCGTCTACGTCTACATTTGTATTCATAATTATCCTCTTTTCATTTTCCTTTAAATATTACACATCCTCTCACCGGGCAGAAACCATTTGTAACATGCTTCATCTTCGCACGAGTACATATCTTCGGCACGGAAAGTCTTTTCAGGATCCCCCCGGTAAATTAAATAGTGCGGATCACATGGCGGTTAACATGACAGCAAATATTTACAGCTACCGGAAGTCCTGCAATATGAGTCGGATAAGTGTTGACATTGACAGCCAGCGCGGTTGTACTTCCCCCAAGTCCGCCCGGTCCGATTCCAATCTTGTTGATCCGCTCCAGTAATTCTTCTTCCAGTTCTTTTACATATGGAATGTCTGAATGGCTTCCGACTTCTCTTGTAAGTGCTTCTTTTGCCATCAGTGCGCATTTTTCAAATGTGCCGCCGATTCCCACGCCGACAACCATCGGAGGGCAGGCATTCGGACCGGCATCTTTTACTGCCGTAAGAACCGCTTCCTTTACTCCTTCGATTCCGTCTGCCGGTTTCAGCATAAATACACGGCTCATATTTTCGCTTCCAAAGCCTTTTGGTGCGACCTTGATCTTCACCTGATCGCCCGGAACAATTTTATAATGAATGATTCCCGGTGTATTATCTTTTGTATTCTCTCTGAGAATCGGATCTTTCACGACGGATTTTCTCAGATATCCGTCAACATACCCCCGACGGATCCCTTCATTTACCGCATCTTCCAGGTTGCCGCCTTCGAAATGTACATCCTGTCCGATCTCAAGAAATACGACTGCCATTCCAGTATCCTGGCAGATTGGGATCATATCTTTTCCGGCGATCTTCAGATTATCCTGAAGCTGGCTTAATATCTTTTTCCCCAGTGGTGACTTCTCTGTTGAAACTGCATTTTTCATCGCAATGTCCATATCTTTTGAAAGAAAATGGTTCGCTTCAATGCACATTTCTTTGATATTCTTTGAAATCTCTTCCACGTTCAATGTACGCATTGGTTTTTCCTCCTGCATTTCATAATCTGATTTTTATTATACTATGGTTTTTTTTCATCTGCAATGTAATCATCTTCAAATAAACCTGTATTACCTCCAATTGTTAACCTTATAAAATTTTAAGTTGACATTCTTTCTTTTGCATGGTAAAGTGTGGAATGTATTTGATATTTTTTTACCAAGGAAGGTTTACTTATGATTTCTGAAATTGAAACAACTACAGATCCGGTGCTTTCACGAGAAGATGCGATTGCAATCCTGAATACACCGGACGAAGAACTCGATCAGCTCATTGCACAAGCTGAAAAACTGCGCAGAAAATATAAGGGCAATCATGTAAGTATTCATATTCTTACCAATGCCCGCAGCGGTAACTGCTCACAGGACTGCGCTTACTGTGCACAATCCTGTCGTTCAAAAGCCGATATCGACAAATATAAGTGGGTAGCTGATGAGAAGTTATATAAAGATAATGATTTTGTAAATGAACATCATCTTTCCAGACACTGCATCGGACTCAGCGGTATGAAATTCACCGACGAAGAGATCGAAGAACTGGCTTCTAAGATCCGCAAGATGAAGGAAGACGGAACCCACCTTTGCTGTTCCATCGGATTTCTTACTGAAAAACAGGCTCTAATGTTAAAAGAAGCCGGACTCGACCGGATCAACCACAACCTGAACAGCAGCCGGGCTTACTACAGTCACATCTGTTCTACCCATACTTTTGAGCAGCGCGTTCAGAATATCAAAATGCTTCAGGGACTTGGATTTGAAATCTGCAGTGGCGGAATCATTGGAATGGGCGAAAGCAAAGAGGATGTTGTTGATATGCTTCTGGAGCTTCGTGAGATCCAGCCGGAAGCTCTGCCGATCAACTTCCTGTTGCCAATTCCGGGAACTCCGCTCGGTGATGCTGATATTTCCGAACTCACAACTGAGTATTGCATGAAGGTTCTCTGCCTTGCAAGACTTCTGGTTCCGCAGTCAGATATCCGTTGTGCTGCCGGACGTGAGGTTTATTTTAAAGGTGAAGAAAAGAAGCTTCTCAGCGTTGTAGATTCCATCTTCGCTTCCGGTTATCTGACCGCAGATGGTCAGGGAATCAAAGATACGATCCGGACGATTACGGATGCCGGTTTTACATACGAGATCGAATCTGCTTAATTTATTGACACGCCGAACATTATTAACATTCTAAAAGGAGAATACTTAACATGGCTCAGGGAAACACTCAGACACTTAGAACTACCAATACTTACGCAATGGCTGTCACCGCTCTTATGACCGCTGTCACCTGCATTCTTGCACCGCTTTCCATCCCGATCGGACCGGTGCCGATTTCACTTACCAACTTTGCAATTTATCTTTCTCTCTATCTTCTGGATTGGAAGAAGGGAACCGTCAGCTATATCCTTTATCTTCTTCTCGGACTTGTGGGACTTCCTGTATTTTCCGGATTCACCGGAGGAATCGGAAAGCTTGCCGGACCAACTGGCGGATATATCATTGGTTTCATCCCAATGGCAATCATTGCCGGTATTGTAATTGACAAATTCAGTCAGAGATGGATCCAGATTCTTGGAATGATCGTTGGAACTGCAATCTGCTATGCATTCGGAACTGCATGGTTCTGCATTCAGGCAGGTTACACTGTATCTGCTGCCCTTGCAGTATGTGTCATTCCATTTATCCCGGCGGACCTGATCAAGATGGTGATTGCCATGATCATCGGACCTGAAATCCGCAAAAGACTCGGAGCTGTTGCACAGTAAGATGCACGGCATCTGCCAGAATATTTGAAGTCTGGCAAAATAATAATTCAGCCCCCTCTACAAAGTCCGGAAAGCCTGTTTGCTGCAGCGTTTCCGGGCTTCTTTGTTTTTTTAATCCGGCTTTTACCAGAGCAAACGCAAGCCATGCCATAACATTTCTTTCCATGCAGCCTCACAAAACAAAGCAAGAGACCAGACAAGGCATTTGCATATTCCCTGTCCAGTCTCTTTATGATTTATCCTGCTTCTGTATTTCTACTTTCGCTCAGATCTTTATTCTTCTGTCTGCTCTTCTACAACCGTCTCAGCAGTTGCTTCTGTATTTGCTTCTTCTGCAGTCTCTTCTGCGTTCTCCTCCAGTTCACCTGAAGCCCTGCGTACCTTTGCGATACTTGCAACTTCTTCGTGTTCCTTCAGATTGATCAGTTTAACACCGGATGTGATTCTTCCGAGTACGGAAATCCCCGCACATTCCATACGGATCACGATACCATCTGTGTTGATGATCATAATCTCATCATCCGGACCTACTGCCTTTGCACCGACTACATTTCCGGTCTTCTCTGTGATCTTATAGCATTTCACGCCTTTTCCACCACGGTTCTGGGCTGTGAATTCTTCCATGCGGGTTCTCTTGCCCATACCCTTTTCAGATACGATCAGAAGCTCTTCACCCTGCGCATCAAGCTGCATTGCAACAACTTCATCACGGTCACTTAAATTCATACCACGAACGCCCATAGAGGTCCTTCCGGTTGAACGTACATCAGATTCATGGAAACGGATGCATTGACCATACTGCGTAACGAGAATAACATCTCTTTCGTCATCCGTAATCTTAACTTCGATCAGTTCATCATCCTCGCGGAGTGTGATCGCAGCAAGTCCAGTCTTTCTTACATTTGCGTAATCCAGGATCGGAGTCTTCTTAACAAGACCTTTCTTGGTTGCCATGAACAGATAGTCGCCTTCCTTGAATTCCTTGATCGGAATCATTGCTGTGATCTTCTCATCCGGCTGAAGCTGAAGGATGTTGATAATTGCTGTACCACGGGATGTTCTTCCTGCTTCCGGAATCTCATATCCCTTCAGGCGATAGCAGCGTCCGGTATTGGTAAAGAACATAATATACTGGTGAGTATTGGTCATGAACAGCTCTTCTACATAGTCTTCATCCAGAGTCTGCATACCCTTGATACCCTTTCCGCCACGGTTCTGGCTCTTGAAGGTATCATTGCTCATTCTCTTGATATAGCCCATCTTAGTCATGGTGATCACCACATCTTCTCTCGGGATCAGATCCTCTGTAGAAATGTCGTATTCATCAAATCCGATGGCTGTTCTTCTGTCATCTCCGTATTTTTCAGAGATCACAAGGATTTCTTTCTTAATTACGCCAAGCAGAAGCTTTCTGTCTGCGAGGATCGCCTTGTACTCTGCGATCTTCTTCTCAAGCTCTGCATACTCTGTTTCCAGCTTCTCTCTTTCCAGACCGGTCAGAGCTCTCAGACGCATATCCACGATAGCCTGGGACTGTGCATCACTTAAGTTAAAGCGGCTCATCAACTCTGCTTTCGCAATCTGTACGGTCTTGGATCCACGGATGATCTTAATAACCTCATCAATGTTATCCAGGGCGATCAGCAGACCTTCCAAGATGTGTGCACGTTCTTCTGCCTTATTCAGCTCGTATTTGGTACGTCTGGTCACAACGTCTTCCTGATGTTTCAGATAATGGTTCAGGATTTCCAGAAGGCTCATAACCTTCGGTTCATTATTGACCAATGCAAGCATGATCACACCAAATGTATCCTGCAGCTGTGTATGCTTGTAAAGCTGGTTCAGAACGACATTCGGGTTCACATCTCTTCTCAATTCGATGCAGACACGCATACCTTCACGGCTTGACTGGTCGCTCAGGTCTGTGATTCCATCAATCTTCTTATCTCTTACAAGCTCCGCGATCTTCTCGATCAGGCGGGCTTTGTTGACCATATACGGAAGCTCGGTTACTACGATTCTGTGCTTTCCATTCTGCATTGGCTCGATATTGGATACCGCACGCACACGGATCTTTCCACGTCCTGTGCGGTAAGCCTCTTCGATTCCTCTTGTTCCAAGGATCGTTGCTCCCGTCGGGAAATCAGGTCCTTTGATGATCTCCATGATCTCTTCGATCGTGGTCTCATCTTTATCTTCAATCTGGTCATCAATAATTTTCACAACCGCACCGATGACTTCTCTTAAGTTGTGCGGTGGAATATTGGTTGCCATACCTACCGCGATACCGGAGGTTCCGTTTACCAGAAGGTTCGGGAATCTTGACGGAAGTACGGTCGGTTCTTTTTCTGTCTCGTCAAAATTCGGTGCAAAATCAACGGTATCTTTATTGATATCCGCTGTCATTTCCATCGAAATCTTACTAAGTCTTGCCTCGGTATATCGCATTGCGGCAGCACCGTCGCCGTCCACAGAACCGAAGTTACCGTGACCGTCTACAAGAATGTAACGGGTAGACCAGTCCTGTGCCATATTAACGAGGGCTCCGTAAATAGAACTGTCACCATGCGGGTGATATTTACCCATGGTATCACCGACGATACGCGCGCATTTACGGTGCGGCTTGTCAGGACCGTTGTTCAACTCGATCATCGAATAAAGAATACGTCTCTGAACAGGTTTCAGACCGTCTCTTACATCCGGAAGCGCACGAGAAGCAATAACACTCATGGCATAATCGATATAGAACTCTTCCATGGTTTTTTTCATATCCACTTCATGAACTTTATCAAAAATATTATCTTCCATTGGTATTCTCCTATATATCTAAGTTCTTAACAAATTTTGCATTCTCTTCGATAAATTCTCGTCTTGGTTCTACTTTATCTCCCATCAGGGTTGTAAAGGTAAGATCCAGTTCGGAAGATGTCTCATCGTCCATTGTCACTCTTCTTAAGATTCGATGCTGCGGATCCATTGTGGTATCCCATAACTGCTCTGCGTCCATCTCACCCAGACCTTTGTATCGCTGAATCTTATTGTTCTGATCACGTCCGACTTCGCTGATGATCTTCGCCAGTTCTTCATCACTGTATGCATACCAGACTTTCTTGTTCTTCTCCAGCTTGTAAAGCGGCGGCTGAGCCAGATATACATAGCCCTGTTTGATCAGCTCCGGCATAAAACGATAGAGGAATGTCAGAAGCAGTGTACTAATATGTGCTCCATCAACGTCGGCATCGGTCATGATGATGATCTTGTGATATCTCAGTTTGGAAATATCGAAATCATCATGGATTCCTGTACCGAATGCAGTGATCATTGCCTTGATCTCGGCATTACCGTAGATCTTATCCAGTCTTGCCTTCTCTACATTCAGGATCTTTCCACGAAGTGGCAGGATCGCCTGGGTCGCTCTGTCACGGGCTGTCTTTGCAGAACCTCCCGCAGAGTCTCCCTCTACAATGTAGATCTCACACTTGGATGGATCCTTGTCTGAACAGTCTGCAAGCTTTCCAGGCAGTGACATGCCTTCCAGTGCGGATTTTCTTCTGGTAAGATCTCTCGCCTTTCTGGCCGCCTCTCTTGCTCTCTGCGCCATAACCGACTTCTCAACAATTGATTTTCCAATAGCAGGATTCTGTTCAAGGAAGATCTGAAGCTGACTGCTGACGATACTGTCAACCGCACCTCTCGCTTCACTGTTACCGAGCTTCTGCTTGGTCTGTCCTTCAAACTGAGGATCCTCGATTTTAACACTGATGATTGCTGTAAGACCTTCCCTGATATCCTCACCGGAAAGATTCGGCTCACTGTCTTTTAATAATTTGTTCTTTCTCGCATAGTCGTTAAAGGTCTTTGTGATCGCATTTCTGAATCCGACCACATGGGTGCCACCTTCCGGTGTTGTGATATTATTTACAAAACCATAGGTGTTATCTGTATAAGAATCATTGTGCTGCATTGCAACTTCAACTTCTACATTATCTTTTGTTCCTTCACAGTAGATGATCTGCTCGTAAAGCGGAGTCTTACTGCGATTTAAGTACTGAACGAACTCCTTGATACCGCCTTCATAGTGGAACACTCTTTCCTTCGGTTCTTCATCCCGAAGATCAGTCAGGCTGATGCGAAGTCCCTTGGTAAGGAACGCCATCTCACGGAATCTCTGTTTTAACGTATCATAATCAAATACTGTATCTTCGAAAATAGTTTCATCCGGAAGGAAGGTTACCTTTGTTCCTGTCTTCTCCGGATCACATTCGTCTACAACCTTCAGCTTGTAAACAACATGTCCTTTTTCATATCTCTGTCTGTACACCTTCCCTTCGTGGCAGATCTCAACCTCAAGCCAGTCAGAAAGCGCATTTACAACGGAAGCTCCTACACCGTGAAGTCCACCGGATACCTTGTATCCTCCACCGCCGAATTTACCGCCGGCATGAAGCACAGTGAATACAACCTCTACCGCAGGGAGTCCCGCTTTGTGGTTGATCCCCACCGGAATACCACGTCCGTTATCTATAACCGTAATTGAATTATCCGGATTGATGAACACCTGGATATGATCACAGTATCCTGCAAGCGCTTCATCCACCGAGTTGTCAACGATCTCATAGACAAGATGGTGAAGTCCTCTTGAAGATGTACTGCCGATATACATACCAGGTCTCTTTCTTACTGCTTCCAGACCCTCCAGTATCTGGATTTGGTCTGCTCCATATTCTGCACTCATATTGATCCTCCTAATTCTCTTTTGATACATGTCCGTTCTGAACATGGAATACTTTATTTATTGAAAATCGATGATTGACAAACTCGTCAAGTCCCGTACAGGTGATCAGAGTCTGTATATCATGAATACTGTCCAGTAAATAGTTTTGCCTGTGTTTGTCAAGTTCAGACAATACATCGTCAAGCAGCAGCACCGGCGTATCCTTTATGATCTGCCGTACCAGCTCGATCTCAGACAGTTTCAGCGAAAGTGCCGCTGTCCTCTGCTGCCCCTGCGATCCGAATCTGCGGATGTCGATCCCACCTGCCATAAAACAGATATCATCCCGGTGAGGTCCCACCGAGGTACTCTTCATCCTGATATCGCGCTCCCTGTTCTTCTCAAGCGCCGCCTCAAGTGAAAGTGCTCCGCATCCAGGTTCATACGAAAGGCCGATCCTTTCCCTGCCTCCCGTCAGTTTATGGTGAATGTCTCCGATTATCGCATTAACCTCCTCGATAAACCGGAGCCTTCTCTGAATAATCTTTTCTCCATACTGAACCAGCTGCATATCCCATACATCCAGTGTGTCCAGTATATCATCTCTGTAATAGGCATCCTTCAGCAGACGGTTCCGCTGATTGAGTGTGCGGTTATAATTTGCCAGGTCACTAAGATACACCTTATCAAGCTGTGAAAGCTCCAGGTCCATGAACCTTCTCCTCTCCGCCGGACCATTTTTAATAATGTTCAGATCCTCCGGCGAGAAAAACACAAAATTCGTCAGACCGAAAAGCTCACTCGCCCTCCGGATCGGGACCTTGTTAATCGCAATCCCTTTCGGACTGTTCTTCTTCAGGTGCATATCAATCTGCCATGGAACGCCATTTTTCTCAATGACAGTCTCAATATGAGCCTCATCCTGCCCGAATCGGATCAGATCCCGGTCCTTCGTCCCCCTGTGAGACTTCGTGGTTCCCGACAAATACACCCCTTCCAGGATATTCGTCTTGCCTTGCGCATTATCACCGTAAAAAATATTCGTGGCATGATCAAATTCAATATTCAATATTTCATAATTTCTGTAATCTTTTAATTTTAATGATTTGATAATCATACCTGTGCCAGCCTATTTTTCAATCTTGATCTCTTCTCCGTTAAATGTAACAACGTCGCCGTCATATAATTTTTTACCACGTCTGGTATCTACTTCTCCATTAACCTTTACCAGACCTTCTGTAATGACTTTCTTGGCTTCCACACCGGATCCTACAAGACCTGCTGCTTTCAGTGCCTGACCAAGCTTGATAAATTCATCTCTCAGTTTGATTGTCTCCATAATTTTTGTCCTCTCTAAATTCCTATACTGCTCCACTGAAGTTCACCGGAAGAATCAGGTATACATAGCTTTCTCTTTCATCCTTGATAAAGCAAGGAGCCTTTGCATTCATAAAGTAAAGATCTACTTCTTCGTCATCAATGACACGAAGTGCGTCAATGAGGAACTTCGGATTGAAGCCGATCAAGAGGTCTTTTCCCTCTTTAGTGATCATAATCTCTTCATCCATCGTACCCTTCTCTGACTTGATCTTAAGTTCCATCATTTCATCCTGAATGTTGATGATGATCGGCTTCTTATCACCTTCTTTTACAAGAAGAGTTGCACGGTCAATACAGTTCAGGAGTTCTCTTTTATTGATTCTTACCTTTGTCTCATAATCATTGGACAGCATCTGCTCGATACGGAAATATTCTCCTTCAATCAGTCTGGATACCACAACGGTATCATCAAATTCAAATACAATGTGGTTGGCTGTGAAATACAGTCTCACTTCGCTGTCTGCTTCACCTGAAAGGATCTTGCTGACTTCGATCAGGGTCTTTCCCGGAACCACGATCTTCTTCGGTTCATAAGATTCCTTCAGCTCGATCTTGCGGATGGAAATACGGTGTCCGTCAAGGGATACCACTTTCAGAATATCCCCGTTCATATCGAAGAGTTCTCCTGTCATCAGTTTGTTGCTGTCGTTGTCTGCAATTGAGAAAATGGTCTGGCGGATCACTTCTTTCAGTGTGAACTGGGAAATGGAAACCGGATTTTCTCTCTCAATATACGGCAGATAAGAAAAATCTTCACCGGATTTACCGGAAATATTGAATTTTGCTTTTTCACAGGTAATGAGCGTCTGAAAGTTCACTCCACTTTCAATCACGATTTCATTATCAGGAAGCTTTCTTACGATATCTGAGAAAATCCTCGCATCCAGTGCGATCATTCCCTTCTCATCGATCTGCCCTCTGATCACAGTCTCGATCCCAAGCTCCATATCGTTCGCTGTAAGTTTGATAATATCTGTAGTTGCATCTATCAGAATGCATTCCAGGATCGGCATGGTTGTCTTTGTCGGAACAGCCTTTGATACAATGCTGACCCCTTTCACAAGATCTGATTTAAGACATCTGATTTTCATAATGTGTAAAACTCCTTTCGACGCGCAAAATATATATTTATATAAAACAAATCCGTAGTTATCTTAGTAGTGTCTGTTGAATTGTGGACAAGTACTTTAAGGCCTTGATCCGAAAGGATTTAAAGCTTTGACAAGTCCGTGGACAGTTCTTTTTCTTCCCTGGCAGATCATGGAAAACTTTTCTACAGCGGGCTGATTTTCTTCTGAATGATCTCGATCGTATTTCTCAAAGTCTCATCTTTTTCCACATCCCGGGCAATCTTGTCCACACCGTGGTTCACAGTGGAATGATCACGCCCTCCGAGCAGATCACCGATACTTTGAAGAGACGCATCCGTCATCTGCCTGCACAGGTACATCACGATCTGTCTGGCTCCGGCCGTTCTTGCATTTCTCCGACTTCCCTTAAGTTCAGAGACGGAAACATTAAAATGATCGGAGACAACATCCAGAACCAGCTCCGGCGTCACCTTGTGGCTATCGTCCGGTGCGATCATATCCTTCAGTGCATCTGCCGCCAGAGAAACATCAAAGTTCTTTCTTCCACCGATCCGGTATAATGCGATCAGCTTGTTAAGTGAGCCTTCCAGTTCCCGGATATTGGTCTTGATGTTCATCGCAATATACTGGATCACCTCATCCGGAATCTGATATCTTTCCAGTTGGTCCAGTTCTATTTTCTTATAAAGAATCGCCATACGTGTTTCGTAATCCGGCACCGAAATATCTGCGATCAGTCCCCATTCAAATCTTGTCCGCAGACGCGCCTCCAGTGTCGTCATATCCTTTGGCGGTTTGTCGCTGGAAATGACGATCTGCTTTCCGGCATTGTGCAGATGATTGAACGTATGGAAAAATTCTTCCTGTGTACTTTCTTTGCCGATAATGAACTGTACGTCATCGATCAGAAGTACGTCATTATTGCGGTACTTATCGCGGAATGCATTCATCGCCAGATCGTTGCCGGTCTTTCCGTTGCGGATCGCCGTGATCAGGTCATTGGTAAATGTCTCACTTGTCACATACAGGACTTTCTTCGATGGTTCCCGGTCCAGTATGTAGTGCGCGATCGAATGCATCAGATGGGTCTTGCCAAGTCCTACCCCACCATATAAAAACAGAGGATTGTAAACCTCACCGGGAGATTCGGCAACTGCCAGTGATGCGGCATGTGCAAAATTATTATTCCCTCCTACCACAAAGGTATCAAACGTATACTTCGGATTCAGATTCGCTTTTTCAGCTATCGGACTTACCTCTTTATGCTTATGTGTCTTCTCTTTTACGGGCGCAGTCTTCTCCAGATATCTGCGCTGCTGCTCGCGCGGCAGATCTCTGGGAATAAACTTAATCTGATACTCTGTCCCGGTAACTTCCGCGATGCATACTTTAAGCGGAAGAAGATATTTATTCTGAATGTGTTCGATGCTCGCCTTAAAATTAACGGTAAGATACAGAGTGTTTCCTCTGATCTCATATACCTCCAGCGGGCGTATCCACGTTTCAAAAGAAATGTTCGATAGAAAATATTCTACTTTTAGCTTTTGAATGATCTCTTCCCATTTTTCTTTTATGACGTCCATATTCCTGCCCCATTCATCTTCAAAATAAGCATAATCATACTCTTATATTCTACCTTAAAACGATTTCAGAATCAATCAAAAACCATAAACTTATTCATAATTTCCTTAAAATAAGGGTCGAAACTTTATTAAAACTGCTTGACGGAGACAGCTTTTTTGATTATAATGAAGTACGATGTCTTAAAAACGTAAATAAGCTTCTATTCATATAAGAAGAAATCGATAGGAGGTGGATATCAATGAAGATGACATTCCAGCCAAAGAAACGTTCCAGAGCGAAAGTTCATGGATTCAGAGCAAGAATGGCCACAGCAGGTGGAAGAAAAGTTCTTGCAGCAAGAAGAGCAAAAGGAAGAAAAGTATTATCAGCATAGGTCACATATATGTGGCCTTTTCTTCTATGCAAATTTATGTAAATCGGGAGAATAAAGTATGAAATTTTCCGAATCATTGAAGAAAAACAGGGATTTCCAGTCTGTATACAGAAAGGGAAAACCTTATGGCAACAAGTACCTTGTAATGTATCTCCTGGCGAATGATCTCGGACGCAACCGCGTCGGAATTTCCGTCAGCAAAAAAGTTGGGAACAGCATCATAAGACATCATTTAACAAGGCTGATCCGTGAGAGTTACAGGTTACACGAAGAACAGTTCCAATGTGGATATGATATCGTGATCATCGCAAGGACGACCGCCAAAGACCGGTCATACCATGAGATTGAAAGCGCTCTCATCCATCTGGGCAAACTTCATCACATTTATTCGGACTGCAATTAGCCAGTTCAGTATATCGAGAAGACGGATATACACTACGAGGCACTGAAATTATGAAAAAGATATTATTATATTTGATTCGTTTTTACAGAAAATATTTATCACCTATGAAGGTATATACCCACTGTATTTACATTCCAACCTGCTCAGAATATGCTTTGGAGGCCATTGAAAAATACGGTGCGTTTAAAGGAGGCCTTCTGACCGTATGGAGAATCCTCAGATGCAATCCATTCACCAAAGGTGGATATGATCCGGTGCCTTAAACCTATAGGCCGTCCAAATACCGGGACGGAAATGTTTATGGAGGAAAGGTTATGACAGGAATTTTAATGACACAGGTCAGCACACCGATCATCGGACAGGCTGCCTGGCTGCTCGGTAAGATCATGGATGGTATTTACCGGGTAATGGATTTAATCGGCATTCACAACCTGGGTGTATGTATTATTCTTTTGACAATTGTCATCTACACTTTACTGATGCCGCTCACCATCAAGCAACAGAAATTTTCCAAGATGTCCGCTGCAATGAACCCTGAGCTCCAGAAGGTTCAGCAGAAGTACAAAGGAAAAAATGATCAGGCTTCCATGCAGAAGATGCAGGAAGAAACACAATTGGTTTATGAAAAATACGGAGTATCACCGACCGGCGGATGCTTAAGTATGTTTATCCAGTTCCCAATTCTCTGGGCAATGTACTATGTAATCCGCAACATCCCTGCTTATGTTGGGCAGGTTAAAGCGGTATACACACCGCTTCTTACCTCTATCATGGCACAGGATGGATGGCAGAAGGTCATGGAAAAGATCGGCGAAGCAAAACCGATCCTTATGTCCGCCTCCAAATATGATTACTCTGATAAAAACGTACTGATCGACGTACTGTACAAATTCCAGACTTCAACCTGGGAAACTCTCGGCAAGAAGCTTCCGGATCTGCAGCCTACGATCGACAGCACCGTCGATACATTAAAGTCCATGAATAACTTCCTTGGACTTAACATTGCGGAAACTCCTATGAACCTCATTAGCAACGGTGTAAAAGCCGGCGCATGGGGAATTGTGATCATGGCAGTGCTGATTCCTGTCCTTTCAGGACTTTCCCAGTACCTGAGCGTGAAGCTTTCTCAGCAGACAACTGCAGTTACGAACAATCCGCAGGCTGACCAGATGGCTTCAACCATGAAGACAATGAACGTTACCCTTCCTCTTGTATCTGTATTTATGTGTTTCACATTACCTACAGGTCTTGGAATCTACTGGGTTGCAAGTGCCGTTGTCCGTATGGTACAGCAGTTCTTTATCAACAAACATCTGAATAAGATTCCGATGGATGAACTGATCAAAGAGAATATGGAAAATGCTGCTAAAAAACGCAAGAACAAAAACGAAGTGGATGCAAGCAATGTAAACAAAATGGCTCATAAGAACGTGAAAAACATTCATGAGCCGGTAAGAACAGCTGCTCAGACAAAAGAACTTGAAGAAAAGCTTGAAGAAGCCAAGAAGAAAAATGAAAATGCAAAGGCAGGAAGTCTTGCAGACAAAGCAAACCTTGTAAAGCGCTTTAACGAAGGCCAGAAATAGGGGGACAAGTCAAATGAATGAGATTACAGTATCAGCAAAAACTTTAGACGATGCCATCACAGAAGCTTCTATCCAGCTCGGCGTAGCAAGTGATCAGATGGAATATGACGTGATTGAAAAAGGAAGTGCAGGCTTCCTCGGAATCGGAAGCCGTCAGGCAGTTATCCGTGCCCGTATCAAAAAAACTGTAACAGAAGAAATCAAAGCCGAAGAAATCAAACCGGAAGAGATCAAAAAAGAATTCAAGAAGGATTTCCGAAAAGACCGCAAGGAATTCGTTGGACACAAAGAACGTAAAGAGCACAAAGAATACAAAAAAGATTCGAAAAAGGACTTCAAAAAGGAGCCTAAGAAAGAATTTGTAAAAGAAAACAAAACAGAAACAGTCTCTGCCGTAACAGCAGCAGCTCCGGTTTATGAAGAAAAGAAAGAACTTCATGTAGCCGTTGTAACAGAAGCGACACAGAAGATCTGTGAGAAATTCTTACAGGAAGTTCTTCAGGCAATGGGAATGGGCGAAGTAACTATCGTATCCTCCATTGATGAAGAAGGTGCTCTTGCAATTGAGATGAGCGGTGACAACATGGGTATCCTGATCGGTAAGCGTGGACAGACATTGGATTCTCTCCAGTACCTCACCAACCGTGTAGCCAACAAGTCACAGGATGGTTATGTACGTGTCAAACTTGACACAGAAGACTACCGCAAGAGAAGAAAACAGACTCTTGAAAATCTCGCAAAGAATATCGCTTACAAAGTAAAACGAAGCAGAAAGCCGATCTCACTGGAGCCGATGAATCCTTATGAAAGAAGAATCATCCATTCCGCTCTGCAGGCTGATGACAGAGTTTCTACCCACAGCGAGGGCGAAGAACCATACAGACGTGTTGTTGTAACACCGAACCGCCGTTAAACAGTAACGCAAATTGGTTGCATACACCGTTATAACTGAATCGTTCACAGTAAAAAAACCGCAGTCATTTAATGGCTGTGGTTTTTTTACTTTTCACAATAGGCACTTCCATTTTGACAGCTTTCGGGGTAAAATGATAACATCGCATTTATTACAAAAGTATAGAAGGAAGCAATAAAATGGGATTTAAAACAGACACAATCGCAGCAATCTCCACAGCAATGACTAATTCCGGAATCGGAATCGTGCGTCTCAGCGGAGAAGATGCGTTTTCTATTATTGACAAAATTTACAAAGGCAAAAGCCCGAAGCTTCTGTCCGAACAAAAAAGTCATACCATTCACTATGGCTATATCATGGACGGAGAGCAGACGATTGATGAAGTGCTGGTTCTTTTAATGCGTGGGCCGCACAGCTACACCGGTGAAGATACTGTGGAAATCGACTGTCACGGCGGTGTATTTGTCACAAGAAAGATACTTGAAACCGTGATCAAATACGGTGCAAGACCTGCTGAACCGGGTGAATTTTCCAAAAGGGCTTTTCTGAACGGCCGAATGGATCTGTCACAGGCCGAAGCCGTGATCGATATCATCAGCTCCAAGAATGACTATGCACTACAAAGCTCGGTAAACCAGTTGAAAGGCTCTGTCCACAATAAGATTAAAGAAATCCGTGAAGTAATCCTTTACCATACCGCTTTTATCGAAAGTGCACTTGATGATCCAGAGCATATCAGCGTAGACGGATATGGTGACAGTCTCCTGGGCATCGTAAAGGATCTGCAGCAGAAAATCCAGTGTCTTCTGGATACTGCCGATGACGGACGTATCATCAAAGAAGGCATCAAGACGGTTATCGTCGGGAAACCGAACGCCGGGAAATCCTCTCTGATGAACGTTCTGGTAGGCGAAGAAAAGGCAATCGTAACCGAGATTGCCGGAACCACAAGAGATGTTCTGGAGGAAAATATCCAGCTTCAGGGCGTTTCTTTAAACATCATGGATACCGCCGGAATCCGCGATACCTCTGATATCGTAGAGAAGATCGGTGTGGATAAAGCAAAAGAAAATGCAGAAAAAGCCGATCTGATCATCTATGTGGTCGATGCATCCAGACCTCTTGATGAAAATGATCACGAGATCATCGAGATGATCCGGGATAAGAAAGCTGTGATACTACTGAATAAGAGTGACTTATCCACAGTTGTTGATAAAAAGGCATTAGAAACGTTGATAACTAAGCCAATGATCGATATTTCCGCAAAAGAGGAGACCGGGATCCATGAACTGGAATCTACTTTAAAAGAGATGTTTTATCACGGTGATATCTCATTTAACGATGAGGTTTATATCACCAATATCCGACACAAAACAGCTCTTGCCGATGCACTTTCCAGCCTAAAAAAGGTAGAAGAGAGCATTGAAAACCAGATGCCGGAAGACTTTTTCACAATTGACTTAATGGATGCATATGAATCTCTGGGAAGCATTACCGGAGAGACGATAGGAGAAGATTTAGTAAATGAAATATTCAGCAAATTCTGTATGGGAAAATAAAGACGCATACGACATCGTTGTAGTTGGTGCGGGACATGCCGGCTGCGAAGCTGCCCTTGCCTGCGCAAGACTCGGTCTGAAAACGATTGTTTTCACCGTAAGTGTAGAAAGTATCGCCATGATGCCATGCAACCCGAATATCGGCGGTACCTCAAAGGGACACCTGGTACGTGAGCTGGATGCGCTCGGCGGTGAAATGGGAAAGAACATCGACAAGACATTTATTCAGTCAAAGATGCTGAATAAATCTAAAGGGCCTGCCGTTCATTCCCTGCGCGCCCAGGCAGATAAGAACAAATACAGCAATACCATGCGACAGACGCTGGAAAACCAGGAGAACCTGGAGATCCGGCAAGGTGAAGTCGTCAATATCCTTGTGGAAGATGGTTCTGTAACGGGCGTTCAGACCTATTCTGGTGCTATATACCGCTGCAAGGCCGTTGTACTGTGTACCGGAACCTACCTAAAGGCAAGATGCATTTACGGTGATGTCAGCACGCATACCGGTCCAAACGGGCTGCAGGCAGCAAATTATCTGACCGACTGTCTGAAGGAGCTTGGTATTAAGATGTACCGCTTCAAAACCGGTACACCGGCACGTATCGACAAGCGCAGCATTGATTTCAGCAAAATGGAAGAGCAATTCGGCGACGAGAGGGTCGTACCTTTTTCGTTCACAACGGATCCAGAAGATGTGCAGATTGAGCAGGCTTCCTGCTGGCTTACCTATACCAATCCTACAACCCATGAGATCATCCGTAAAAACTTGGATCGTTCCCCACTTTATTCCGGTATGATCGAAGGCACCGGACCACGTTATTGTCCGTCTATCGAGGACAAAATTGTAAAATTTGCCGATAAAGAACGGCATCAGGTGTTCATTGAACCAGAAGGTCTGGAAACCAATGAAATGTACATCGGCGGAATGTCAAGTTCACTTCCAGAGGATGTTCAATATAAAATGTACAGAAGTGTGCCTGGTCTTGAACACGCAAAAATAGTTAAAAATGCTTACGCAATCGAATATGACTGTATCGATGCAAGACAGCTTCATCCGACACTTGAGTTCAAATCTATTCATGGTTTGTTCAGCGGTGGTCAGTTCAACGGAAGTTCGGGATATGAAGAAGCAGCCGCTCAGGGACTTATTGCCGGAATCAATGCCGCACTGGAGGTTCTTGGAAGAGAACAGTTAATTTTAGACCGTTCCCAGGCTTATATCGGTGTTCTGATCGATGATCTGGTTACAAAAGAAAGCCACGAACCATATCGTATGATGACTTCACGTGCCGAATACCGGTTACTCCTGCGCCAGGACAACGCCGATCAGAGACTAACCGAAATAGGGCACAAAATAGGGCTTATTTCAGACGAGAGATACCAGATGTTGTTAGACAAAGAAGAAATCATCCGCAAGGAGATCCACAGGCTCGAGCATACCAACGTTGGAACTTCCCAGGAAATCACGGATTTTCTCACAAATTGCGGCAGTACGCCTCTTACTTCAGGATCTACACTTGCTGAGCTTATTAAGCGTCCTGAGCTGAATTATGAGCTTCTCGAACCTATCGACCATATGCGAACAGAACGCTTCAGCCGAGAGATTGTGGAACAAATTGATATCAACATCAAATATGAAGGCTATATCAAGCGCCAGTTAAAACAGGTAGAACAGTTTAAAAAGCTTGAAACCAGGAAAATACCGGCAGATATCGATTACGATGCTGTTCCGAGCCTGCGAATCGAAGCTGTGCAGAAATTAAAGCAGTTCCGACCGCTTTCCATCGGTCAGGCATCCCGTATTTCCGGTGTCTCACCTGCCGATATTTCTGTATTACTGGTATATCTAGGACATTAGACCACCAGATAACCAGACCTGTATTTTGATCTTTTTTGGGATATTACAGAATCCATTATTTCTGGTTTCTGTTTTTCCCTTTATATAGATGTGTACTTTTGAGGGCATCACCCAAAAAGTACACATCTATTTTCAAAGAAATGGTTTTATCGTGTACTTTATAGGGCAAAAAGTATGTTTTTCATCTTTTCGTATACCTTTTAGGTGCATGATTGTATTTTTTTAAAAACATTATCACTTTATCATGTACCTTTAAGGTGCTATCTTCTCAGAAATTGTGTACCTATTTGGTGCAAAACAGTGTAAATTACTGTTTATTTTCCGCAAAGATGTGTACTTTTAGGGGAAAAAGGAGCAATATGAGTAAAAAATTTGAGCAACAGCTTGCAGAATTAGGTATCACATTAACGCAGACCCAGTTTAATCAGTTTGATAAATATTACGAAATGCTGGTGGAATGGAACAAGGTTATGAATCTCACCGGTATCACCGAGTACGAAGAAGTAAACGAAAAACATTTTGTCGACAGCCTTGCATTAGTAAAGGCCCTGGATATCAGTAAAGTTCAAACCGTGATCGATATAGGAACAGGCGCCGGATTCCCCGGAATTCCTTTAAAAATCGCCTTTCCGCACCTGAAAATCACGTTGCTTGACTCTTTAAATAAGAGAATCCGTTTCCTTGACAGTGTGATTGAAGAGTTAAATCTTACGGATATCCATACAATCCACGGCAGAGCAGAAGATTTTGCCCGTCAGGCAGACTACAGGGAACAGTTTGACCTCTGTGTTTCACGTGCAGTGGCCAATTTATCTACATTATCCGAATACTGCCTCCCTTATGTAAAAGTTGGTGGATTCTTTGTTTCTTACAAATCCGGTGATATTGTCGATGAACTTTCCGCTGCAAAAACCGCAGTACATGTCCTTGGAGGTACACAAAATAAACCAGTTGTATTCCAGCTTCCAGGCAGTGATATTAGCCGTTCATTTGTAAAGATCAAAAAAATCAAGCCTACCGGGAAGAAGTTTCCTCGAAAAGCAGGACTTCCTTCCAAAGAACCTATCCACGGATAAACAGCTATACATACCTGTAGTCTGTATATGCCGCAATGGAAATTGAACTATTTTTTCTTTATCTTGAACTTCTGCTATTAGTTCTTTTTATAATAGTTCAATTTTAATTGTTATAGTTTATTCCATTTTGTATTTTTGATAGTTCAATTTTTTGTATGCATTGAAAATGTATTTTTATTTTTTTGTATGCAGTTCTGCCAGAAATTTGTTTTCCTATTTCATTTCAAAAAGCGGGTAAGTTCAATTTTTTACCCGCTTAAAATCTGATTTTTTATTTTCATTTAGCTTGATTATTTCTGCAAAAAGCCCAATAATCATTCTTCTGTTTTGTTTTTCAGAGAAAGACAATTTCCATAGAAATTCCCAGAGTTGCATGTCGGTTTTCATGGTGTTCATGAGCAGAATAAGTACCAGTTAAGTACCAGTTCTGTTTGCTATTAGATAATCGCAAAAGTTGATCAAGAGCCATATATAGCCAAATGCGGGATGTACACCGAAGTGTACATCCCGCATTTGGCTATAATGTGTACCTGAACGTACTTTATATTATTCAGCAGAGAAAAGGATATCTAGCTGTTCTGCGAATCCTTCCGGTTGTTCAATTTGTGGAAGATGTCTCGTATCCTTTATGCACATGTATTCTATAGCAGGTACATGCTTCTGATATTGTTTAGCAATCTCAATACTGTTTTCATCATATTGTCCAGAGATAATGCAGATACTATTTGTCGCCTTGCGAATACAATGATAAATATTTGTCTTTGTATATCCACCTTTGATGCTTGCAAACAAATATTTTGAATGTGCGTTTTCATTATGAGCAGATTCATGGTATATCTTCGTCATCTGATAATCTATCGTATCTTCGTCATACAGATACTTATCCACAAATTTTTCATCAATCGCTTCTCTTGAATGAATAATGTTGTACAGTAGCGTACCAATAATCGGTATTTCGATAAGGAACTTCAGCGTCTTGGTTCTCTTATTCGGACATTTTGCAAGTTCCGTAAGTGACAGTGGATTCACCATACAAATCTTTCCAATCACGTTTTCATCATTTCCGCATGCCATAACTGCAATAGCAGCCGATTCTCCCGTAGCCACAACATCTGCCTTTTCGCCAATGATATGTTTAATAAAATCCGTCAGCATTTGCACATAAAGAAAATTAGTATAAGTAATATTTGGTTTTTCAGATCGTCCACAGCCTAGCAGATCCACGGTATAAACAGTATACTTTTCTGCAAGAATTGCCGCTACTTTTTTCCATTCTACGCCAGAGCTTTCTGCATCCAAATCATGAAGTAGCAGTAGTGGTTTACCATTTCCCTGTTTTCTATAATAGATTTTTCCAAATCTCCAGTCATAATAGTTTCCCTCAGATGAGTTTAACAAACTGTCTTTTGTTGCCATTTCTATAAGTGTTTTATTTATCAGATGGATTGTAATCGCACCAAGTGTTGCTAAAATCGCGCAGCTTTTCAATTTATTTTTCATCGTCAATTGCTCCCTTCTCCGAATCATTTTTGTCCAGATTCAGCAAGATTATACTCGCAAATAATATCTGTTTTTGTATAATATTTTACCTTGCGGCTTATAGATAAGTATACCATAATCTCCTCACAGTTTAAAGATTTACATCATGTTATTGTTCCTTGGTTTTCGACAAAATGTTTCACGTGAAACATTTTATCTCTCCTTTTTCAGCTGCTCATAGCCAAATATATTTTCATTTATCTAAAATATTTTTCATACATTTTTATATTTCACTTTATGTAGAATGTTTCACGTGAAACATTCCCGCATTTATAAAAAATGCCGAAATAAATGTTTCACGTGAAACATTTAGTAGATTTAGATAAAGTTTAGTGTTACAATTATATCTAGATGTAAATAAAACTTCATATATATTTGCACACTATTAGAAAGGAGGTAATTGCAATGGGACGAATAATTGCCGTTGCCAACCAAAAGGGTGGCGTTGGAAAAACTACAACAGCGATCAATTTATCCTCGTGTTTAGCGGCGAAAGGGCAGAAAGTTCTCGCAATCGACATGGATCCACAGGGTAATATGTCCAGCGGTCTTGGTATAGATAAGGATAATGTTGACTATACTGTATATGATCTTTTAATTGGCGAAGCCACTATAGAGCAAGTGTTACACAAAGAAGCAATTGAAAATCTCGACGTAATTCCCGCAAACATTGATCTATCTGGCGCCGAAATAGAGTTACTCGAGACCGAGAACAAAGAATACATTTTAAGAGATGAGGTGCTTAAGATAAGAAGTAATTACGATTACGTCATTATCGACTGCCCACCTTCACTTAGTATGCTGACAATCAATTCAATGACTACAGCAGATACAGTATTGGTTCCAATTCAATGTGAATACTATGCACTAGAAGGATTGAGCCAGCTGATTAAAACAATCGAGCTTGTAAAAGAAAGATTAAATGAAAACCTTGAAATGGAAGGTGTTGTATTTACTATGTATGATGCCAGAACCAATCTTTCTCTTCAAGTTGTTGAAAATGTAAAAGATAATCTTGATCAGACAATTTACAAAACTATCATTCCACGTAATATACGACTTGCAGAGGCCCCAAGTCATGGCTTGCCAATCAACTTATATGATCCTCGTTCAACAGGAGCTGAAAGTTATATGTTATTAGCAGATGAAGTAATTCATAAAGGAGAAGAGTAAGCATGACAGCAAAACGAGGCGGACTTGGAAAAGGTCTGGATAGTTTAATCAAAGAAAACAAAACCGCAAAGCATACTGCACCAGCTAAAAAAGAAGTAGTGAATGCCGGTCCAATCATAATGAAGATCAATGATGTGGAGCCAAACCGTGACCAGCCAAGAAAACATTTTGAGGAAGATGCTCTCTTGGAACTTGCTGATTCAATCAAACAGTTTGGAATCCTTCAGCCTCTGATTGTTCAGAAGCGGAACGATTACTACGAGATCATCGCCGGCGAGCGTCGCTGGCGTGCAGCAAAGCAGGCCGGTATCAAAGAGGTCCCTGTTATCATTAAAGAATACACGGATCAGGAAATCGTTGAGATTTCTCTTATTGAAAATATTCAGCGCGAAAATCTGAATCCAATCGAAGAAGCGCAGGCATACAAGCGTCTGCTAAATGAATTCAGTCTGAAGCAGGACGAGGTAGCTGAGCGCGTTTCAAAGAGCAGAACTGCTGTAACAAACTCCATGCGTCTTCTAAAGCTGGACGAGAGAGTGCAGCAGATGATCATTGATGACATGATTTCAACCGGGCATGCGCGTGCTCTTCTTGCAATCGAGGATAAAGAACAGCAGTACATTCTTGCCAATAAAGTATTTGATGAAAAGCTCAGTGTCAGGGATACCGAAAAACTTGTCAAAGAACTGAAAAAGCCAAAAAAAGAAAAAGAAAAGCCTGTTATCCAGAATGCGTTTGTATATGAAGATCTGGAGGAACGTATAAAATCAATCATCGGTTCCAAAGTCCATGTCAATCATAAAGCAAATGGAAAAGGCAAAATTGAAATTGAATATTATTCGGACAACGATCTGGAACGTATATTTGAATTGTTAATGTCAATACAGGAAGGAGAATAATATATGGAAAGTAAAATTCTAAAGTCACTTGGAATTGATCCGGCGTATATATTTCTTTTTCTTATCATGCTGATCATATTGATGTTTCTTCTTTATATTAATGTCAATATGAAATACAACCGTCTGAAATCGAGCTATAACGTATTCATGCGCGGACAGGACGGCAAAACACTCGAAGAAAGCTTCAGCGCAAGATTCAATGAACTCGACGAGCTTTCCAACATTGCCCACGAAAACAAAGCGGACATCCGCATATTGTATCGCGCGTTGCGAAGCAGCTACCAGAAAGTAGGTATTGTAAAATACGATGCTTTCGGTGAAATGGGGGGAAAACTCAGCTTCGCCCTCACAATGCTTGACAATGATAACAATGGATGGATCCTCAATTCCATGCACAGCAGAGATGGCTGTTACACTTATATAAAAGAAATTGTGCGTGGTGAAAGTTACATTGAGCTCTCTGAAGAAGAGGCCGAATCACTAGATCAGGCCGTTTACCAGGAAATGTATGATCCGGATGTACAAGATGCGATCAAACCACAGTAATTTGCCTGAATCCCTTGATAATCCTCAGGTGATAGAATAAGATGATGTAAGTGGAAAAATTTACTTTTGCCACTCACATCATAAGATATAAAAATAAAGGAATAAGACAGGAGAACAATTATGTTAGATATTAAATTTTTAAGACAAAACCCAGATGTTGTAAAAGAAAACATCAAGAAAAAATTCCAGGATGAAAAGCTTCCACTTGTAGATGAAGTAATTGAGCTTGACAAGAGAAACCGTGAAATCAAAGGTGAAGTAGAAGCACTCCGTGCTGAGAAAAACAAAGTTTCCAAAGAAATTGGCGCATGCATGGCTCATGGTGAAAAAGAGAAAGCAGAAGAGCTTAAGAAAAAAGTTCAAGAAAACGCTACCCGTATGGAAGAACTTTCTGCTGAAGAAAAAGAAGTAGAAGCAAAAATCAAAAAAGATATGATGGTTATCCCAAATATCATCGATCCATCTGTCCCGATTGGTAAAGACGACAGCCAGAATGTTGAAATTGAAAAATTCGGCGAACCGGTTGTTCCGGACTTTGAAATTCCATACCATACAGAAATTATGGAAAAATTCAACGGAATCGATCTTGAAAGTGCAGGAAAGGTTGCCGGAAATGGTTTCTATTATCTGATGGGAGATATTGCACGTCTTCACTCAGCAGTTATCTCTTATGCACGTGACTTTATGATCGATCGTGGATTCACATACTGTATCCCGCCTTTCATGATCAGAAGCAACGTTGTTACAGGCGTTATGAGCTTTGCCGAAATGGATTCTATGATGTACAAAATTGAAGGCGAAGACTTATATCTGATCGGAACCAGCGAGCATTCTATGATCGGTAAATTCATCGATACCATGCTTGATGAAGCTGAGCTTCCAAAGACACTGACTTCTTATTCTCCATGCTTCCGTAAAGAAAAAGGTGCTCATGGAATCGAAGAACGTGGTGTATACCGAATCCATCAGTTTGAAAAGCAGGAAATGATCGTTGTATGCAAACCGGAAGAAAGCAAAGAATGGTATGATAAATTATGGAAAAACACTGTTGATCTGTTCCGTTCTCTTGATATCCCGGTTCGTACACTGGAATGCTGTTCAGGTGACCTTGCCGACCTTAAAGTAAAATCTTGTGACGTAGAGGCATGGTCTCCAAGACAGAAGAAATACTTTGAAGTAGGAAGCTGTTCTAACCTTGGTGATGCACAGGCAAGACGTCTTGGCATCCGTGTAAAAGGAAGCGACGGAAACAAATACTTCGCACACACACTGAACAACACAGTGGTAGCTCCTCCGAGAATGCTGATCGCATTTCTCGAGAACAATCTTCAGGCAGACGGTTCTGTCCGCATTCCTGAAGTACTTCGTCCATACATGGGCGGTAAGTCTGAAATCAGATAGAAAACGAGGTAAATTTTGCATAAATATTTAAACGCTATCGGATTCCACGATATCGCATCTGAACGCGAATGGTATCAGATTCTTCTTGAATCCGAAAAGAATTTTTCCGGATATGACCGTATTGCCTTGGACGAACACACAGATCTCTGTGAGCTTCGCAGGGAATACGGCAACGGAATTGGCATTTCTTCCTACGGCTTTATCGATGAAAATGATGAAGCGTTCCGCAGAGAATGCTATTTCCCATATTTTTCAGGCAGTGGAGTCAGCTCTTATGCTGATATTGCAGTAGAACAGAAAACCTTCTCACCGACCTATGTTGGTGTCTGCGAGGATGTAAAGCTCGGCTGCAGTATCATTTTCCATATTCAAAACGGAATGGAATACATAAAAGAAGCCACTCTCGGCGGTCTGAACAAAAGTTCAATCTCTGTAACATTTTCCGGGCTTGCCTTAAGTGGGAAAATTTTGCTTCCGGTCACAAAGGATACAGGCGCTGCGGACAAGAGAGCGGAAGAGCTCCGCAACCGGATGATGCTCATGAGCGCAGCAAAGGAAGGGAATCCCGATGCCATTGAAAGCCTTACGCTTGACGACATCGACACCTATGCCGCAGTATCAAAAAGAATCCGTGGGGAAGATATTTACAGCATTGTCGATACACATTTTATGCCATCTGGTCTTGAATGTGACCAGTATGCGATCCTTGGTGAGATTCTGAATATCGATACCATTGAAAATCTTCTTACTGGGAAAGAACTTTATGTTCTTACAGTTGAAACCAATGAGCTTCAATTTGATGTATGCGTACCGGTTGAAAAGGTGATTGGCGAACCGGCAATTGGAAGACGGCTGAAGGCACAAATCTGGCTGCAAGGGCATATTAATTTTTAGGGAAAAATTTTGACTTATATAAAAAGCATGACCAAATTTCTTTTAATTGAAAATTAGTCGTGCTTTTTGTATATGCGCTTCAGAACATTCGACTTTACATAAAGAAGTCCTATAAAAGCTATTTCACATACAAAATCCCGCTTTGTTACCTCACCATAATTATCCCATAATTATTCTCTTAGAAAAGCATTTGACATTTTCATGTTCAAACGGTATGATATATGTGTATGTTCTATTAGTTAAATGAATATAACAAGTGTCTCCTAAGAGAAAGCCGAGGCATTCCCCAAATTGGGGAACGTTCTAATGTTACCAAATCGAAAAAATCTGTAGATTGACAACTCGAAATAGAGTTGATAATCTTATATATGGCCGAAGGGAAAAATCCCAGAAACCCAGTAAAATCAAGGGTTTGCGGCATGTGTCGTCATAGCTCAGCTGGATAGAGCACTCGCCTCCTAAGGGTCAGGTGGAGCAATCCCCTTTCGGAAGCGATTTATGAAATAAATTTGAAAATTGCTCCATTACAATTAAATACGTCTCAGTACCTCAGTAGGATAGAGGGTTCGCCTCCTAAGCGAAACGTCGCAGGTTCGATTCCTGTCTGGGACGCCAGCAAACAACGCTGAAAGCCTTGATTTATCGAGGTTTTCAGCTTCTTTTGTTTTTGGCTTATAACCTGTCAGATAAGAACATATTTAATTTATATTTTGCAATTTCTTTTGATTTTCAGAATTTGTAATTCGATATTTTTATGACTGTTTGAGTAGAAGAGTTTGCTAACACTTTTTTTATTTTGAAAAAATATCAGCAGATTTTTGAAGATTTGCTAACACTTTTGAAAAATTACTTTGAAGCTGATTGTTTCAAAAGCATTGCTTTCATCTCCGGCGTAAGTGATTTTAAAAGCTGTAAAAGCTCCATATCACTGTCTGATAAGCCGTTGTTTTCTGGCTGAACTTCCTCATTTTGTGGTTGCATTTCTGAATCATGGTTTAGAGTGGAATAAAATTGTTCGTCCATCTTTTGAGCATTGTAACGTCTATCTTCGTCTATGATTTCTGAATAAACGTCTGTAACCATTTCTGCTTCTGCATGACCTGTATCGCCTTGTACCGATTTTACATCGCCGTTGGTCATTTTCAATTTGTATCCTGTGGATAAATGACGCAGACTGTGGAAAACAACTTTTTCATAGCCATTTTGTTCGCATAACTTTTGAAATCTGTCTCTCACAATTCTACTTTCAACGGGATTTCCATTTTCCAAAGCTATAACAAGGTTGTAATTGTTATAAGCGTCTCCTAGAAATTCCTGTAATTCCTTTTGGTCTTTTTGATATTGCACCAGTAATTCTGCAACCGTCTTTGGCAACCATACGGTACGATTACTTGTTTCTGTCTTTGGTGTCTTTAATACAAGCCTTGCCGGAATTGGATATTGGCTGATAAGAATATTGGTTTGTGGTGGCTG
>ENA-ORUA01000669-ORUA01000669.1-human-gut-metagenome-genome-assembly--contig:-NODE-669-length-35309-cov-15.422136_pt1 | contig 35309 bp, 28 predicted proteins | sample MGYA00242076_ERZ509201 | MGnify/ENA primary metagenome ERZ509201 (study PRJEB26280, sample SAMEA2338863) | human gut metagenome | biome: human gut; feature: human-associated habitat; material: faeces...
TTATAACCGAAAAGTGATGATTTTGAAAGTAATTATTTTTTATGCGGTTGCCCTGCTCAAAATAATTTAATACTTGACAATACCCTATAAGGTATATTATAGTTAAAACATATTTGGAATTTAATTCTTTTATTTTAAGAATACTAGGTTAATATTTCCACATCCAGACCACATATTATATGTTAAGCCTTGCGGACGGGCGGGTCGGTTGCCGAGTGTGACAAGGGCACACATTATTGATTGAGTTAGAAGCTCAAATTTTATAAGTTGATTTTAAAAATATCATGCACCTGCATATCATCTTGTGAAACGGTCAATAAGAGCATACCAGAACCTATGGTTATCAATGGCTTACCTGGATACACTCTGACAGAGTACACTTTCTAATCTATATAGGATTAATAAGATATATGAATTTTTAGCATGGTTATTTTTAATCATGCTTTTTTTATACTTTTTATTACTTCTATCTCAACATTTTCCCTTATTTTATACAAATTAAATCTATTTTTATATTGCAATAAGCAATAACACACTATATTACAAGAAAGGGTTGCTGAGTATAGTATATATTTAGCATTAGGAATATCAAAATGGATTTAAAAAAACAGGCTTCTGCTCCCTTATATGAGGCAATTGAAAAATTCAGAAAAAAAAGAATAGTTCCTTTTGATGTACCAGGACACAAAAGGGGCAGAGGAAACCCAGAATTACTTGATTTACTAGGCGAACGCTGTGTAAGCATTGATGTAAACTCCATGAAGCCTCTTGACAACCTATGTCACCCAATATCAGTTATAAAAGAAGCTGAAGAACTCACCGCCGATGCTTTTGGAGCAGAACACGCCTTTTTTATGGTAGGAGGAACTACTCAGGCTGTACAAAATATGGTGCTTTCTGTATGTCGTGCAGGTGATGAAATCATTGTACCACGAAATGTCCACAAAAGTGTAATAAATGCGCTTATACTTTGTGGAGCTACTCCAGTATATCTTAATACTGAAACTAACTCCAAATTAGGTATTGTTCTTGGAGTTACACCTTCACAAGTTGAAGAAGCCATTATTAACCACCCAAAAGCTGTTGCTGTACTTGTTAATAATCCTACATATTACGGAATATGCTCCGATATCAAAGGTATATGTGATGTTGCACATTCTCATGGATTAAAAGTCCTTGCTGATGAAGCTCACGGAACACACCTTTACTTCTGTGACAATTTACCTATTAATTCAATGAAAGCTGGCGCTGACCTTGCTGCTATTTCCATGCACAAATCAGGTGGTTCTTTAACACAAAGCTCTATTTTACTTACAAACAACGGAATAAATGCTGATTATGTACAGACAATTATTAATATTACACAGACTACAAGTGCTTCATATCTTCTTATGACAAGTCTTGACATATCAAGAAGAAATCTTGCATTGCGTGGTAAGCAGTCATTTGCCAAAGTTACTGAATGGGCGCAATACGCAAGAGAGGAGATTAACTCTATTGGTGGTTATTACGCCTATGGAAAAGAGCTTATAAACCATACAAGTGTGTATGATTACGATGTTACAAAGCTTTGCGTATATACTAGGGATATTGGTCTTGATGGGATTGAAGTATATGACATTCTCCGTGATGAATATGATATACAAATCGAATTTGGTGATATAGGAAATATTATGGCATATATTTCAATTGGTGACAGAATACAAGATATAGAACGACTCGTTGGTGCATTGTCAGAAATAAAACGAATATATTCAAAAGAAGAAAAGCGCTTTGAGATTGACAGACAAATGCTTCTTCCTAATGTAGTTGCCTCACCACAAAAGGCATTTTATTCTGATAAAATAAAACTTCCTATCAGACAAGCAGTTGGTCATATATCAGGAGAGTTTGTAATGGCTTACCCACCTGGAATACCTATTCTTGCACCGGGTGAAGAAATTACAAATGATATTGTAGACTATATTTTATATTCTGTAGAAAAGGGGTGTTCTATGCAAGGCATGGAAGATACAAACCTTAAATATTTGAATGTATTAAATATTTAAAAATTAGCTTTTTGTAATTGCTAAAAACACTTTTTGCAAGTTTCTCAAGTTATCGCAACAGTAATCAAATGTTATTCAAGCACAAACTTTAACTTATTGGTTGCGTAAACTAAAAAATAACTTATGGATTGGAGAATATATGGAATTTTGGTTTTCGGAACTTCATTCGCCTTATGTGAAGTTTGATATAAAAGTTGAAAAACAATTATTTTCTGCACAAAGTGACTATCAACGTATTGATGTTTTTGAGTCCCCAGAGTTTGGGAAGTTTCTTACTCTTGACGGTCATGTAATATTTTCAGAGCAAGATTGTTTTATATACAACGAAATGGTTGTACATGTTCCTATGTCAGTTCACCCTGATGTTAAAAATGTATTAATTATAGGTGGCGGTGATGGGGGAGTAGCAAAAGAACTTCTGTGCTACAATTCTATAGAAAATATAGACCTTGTTGAACAAGATAATATGTTTGTTGACGTATGCAAACAATATTTTCCCGATACTGCTAAAGGACTTTACGATGAAAGAGTTCACATTTATAACTCTGACGCATTAAGATTTTTAAGGTCACAAAAAAATGTATATGACCTTATTATAAATGATGCAACAGACCCCTTTGGTGCTTCTGAGGGACTTTTTACAAGAGAATTTTATGGTAGTTGCTTTAAAGCACTTAAAGATGACGGAATACTTGTTTATCAGCATGGCAGCCCGTTCTATGATGAAGATGAAGAAGCTTGTAGAAGTATGCACAAAAAAGTATTCCACACTTTCCCAATAAGTCGTGTATATCAAGCACACATTCCAACAAGTCCATCTGGCTATTGGCTATTTGGATTTGCTTCAAAAAAGTATCACCCTCTGACTGATTTTAAACCAGCAGAGTGGAAACAAAAAAATATACATACAGAATATTACACAACCAATCTTCACACAGGAGCATTTATGCTTCCAAAATATGTTGAAGAACTATTAGAACAGGAGGAAATTTAAAATGAGTAAAGTATTAGTAATTGGATGTGGAGGCGTTGCCTCAGTAGCTATTCACAAGATATGTCAGGTAAGTGACGTATTTACAGATATTTGTATTGCAAGCAGAACTAAAAGTAAATGTGATGCACTTGCAAAAGAACTAGAAAATAAAACTTCTACTAAAATATCAACAGCTCAAGTTGATGCTGATAACACAGATGAAGTAATTGCACTTATCAATCAATTTAAACCTGACGCTGTCCTTAATGTTGCGCTTCCTTATCAAGACCTTACAATTATGGACGCATGCCTTGCTTGTAAAGTTCCATATATCGACACAGCTAACTATGAATGTGAAAATACTGATGACCCTGAATGGAAAAAAGTATATGAAGAAAGATGTAAACGTGTTGGATTTACAGCATATTTTGATTATTCTTGGCAATGGGCATATCAAAAAAAATATGAAGAAGCTGGAATTACAGCCCTTTTAGGAACGGGCTTTGACCCAGGTGTTACAAGTGTATTTACAGCTTATGCTCAAAAACACTACTTTGATGAAATTCACACAATAGATATACTTGATTGCAACGGTGGTGACCACGGTTATCCATTTGCCACTAACTTTAATCCTGAGATTAATCTTCGTGAAGTATCAGCTCCGGGTTCATACTGGGAAGATGGTCATTGGGTAGAAATTCCTCCAATGTCAATAAAAAGAGAATACAACTTTGAAGGTGTTGGTATGAAAGATATGTACCTTTTACACCATGAAGAAATTGAAGCACTTGCTAAAAATATTCCGCATGTTAAAAGAATACGTTTCTTTATGACATTTGGACAAAGCTATCTTACTCACATGAAATGTCTTGAAAATGTTGGTATGTTACGAACTGACCCTGTGGAATTTAATGGTCAACAGATAGTTCCTATCCAATTTTTAAAAGCACTTCTTCCAGACCCAGCTTCATTAGGCCCACGCACCGTTGGAAAAACTAATATAGGCTGTATATTTACTGGTATTAAAGATGGAAAGGAAAGAAAGATTTACATTTATAATATATGTGACCATCAAGAATGTTATCGTGAAGTAGGCTCTCAAGCAATTTCTTATACAACTGGTGTACCTGCTATGATAGGAACAATGATGGTAGTTAATGGACTTTGGAATAAACCGGGCGTATTTACAACAGATGAATTTGACCCAGACCCATATATGGAAGCACTTAATAAATATGGCCTTCCGTGGAAAGTTGACGAAAATCCAGTACTCGTAGATTAAGCTACAAAGTAACTCTGCTTTCCTATGTTTTATCATAGTTAAATAATTACTATAAAATGATAGTGCCTATAATCAACTATTTTCGTGGCTTTTAACCCCACAGCAAGCTATGGGGTTTTTCGCCACTTATTTATAACTGGCACTATCAAAAATAACTGAAAGGATTTTACTTATGAAATTTGACGAACTTCATACTCCTGTATACGTTATAGATGAAAAACAACTTATTGACAATTTGACTATTCTTTCAAATATTGAAAAACGTACAGGTTGCCATATTTTATTAGCACAAAAAGCATTTTCTGCGTATTCACAGTATCCTTTAATTGCAAAATATATAAGTGGAACTACTGCAAGTGGGCTTTTTGAAGCAAGACTTGGTCATGAATGTATGGGCAAGGAAAATCATGTATTTGCACCAGCTTTTACTAGACAAGATATGAATGAGCTTGTAAAAATATGCGACCATATTGTATTTAATTCTATTAACCAATTAAAGCTACATAAACAAATGTGTATAAATGCTAATGTAAGTATAGGACTTCGCATTAATCCTGAATTTTCAACACAAAGTGACCATGCAATATATGACCCTTGCTCTTATGGAAGCCGTCTTGGTGTAACACTTGATAACATTTTAGCTGCACTTAAAAATGACCCCAATATACTTAATGATATTAATGGAATACATTTTCATACACTTTGCGAGCAAAATTCGGATGACCTTTTACGCACACTTAATGCTGTTGAAGAAAAGTTTGGATTTTTATTAAAACAAAAACAGATAGAATGGGTAAATTTTGGTGGTGGTCATCATATTACAAGAGCTGATTATAATATAGATACACTTATACATTGTATACAACATATTAAAGATACATATAATGTTCAAGTCTACCTTGAACCCGGTGAGGCGGTGGCTTTAAATGCTGGTTATCTTATAAGCACAGTACTTGATAAAGTCGAAAATGGTATAACTACTCTTATACTTGACACATCTGCTGCCTGTCACATGCCCGATGTTCTTGAAATGCCTTACACTCCACCTTTAAAAGGAGCTACAGCTCTTGAGAGATTTTCACTCAATCAAAAATTAGAAAATACAGATAAGCTTAATTCCTATAAATACCGTCTTTCTTCCTATACTTGTCTTGCAGGCGATATTATAGGCGATTACGAATTTGACCATGAGATAAATATCGGCGATAGACTTGTATTTGAAGATATGGCTATATATTCTATGGTAAAAAATAACACTTTTAATGGTATTCCACTTCCTGATATAGCTTTAATGGATACTAACAACGACTGTAAAATTATTAAGCATTTTGGTTATGAAGATTTTAAAATGCGACTATAAACGAAAGGATTTTGTCTATGGAAATATTGCAAAGTACTCCTGCTTGTGACAATTTCAGAATGGCAGCAGAATTTGAAAAACATCATGGTTGTCTTATGATATGGCCTGAAAGACCCGGCTCATGGATATACGGTGCAAAATCAGCTCAAAAAACATTTGCCCAAATTGCTACTGCTATAAGTCAAAGCGAACAACTCTATATGCTCGTATCTAAACAGCAACAAGAAAATGCAAAACAATTGTTACCATCATGCGCCCACATCATCACAATGCAATCAGACGATGCTTGGGCAAGAGATACTGGTCCTACCTTTGTTGTAAGTGGCAATTCAGCTACACCTTATGACAGTCGTATAGTAAGAGGTATTAACTGGGAATTTAATGCTTGGGGTGGAACATTTGACGGACTATATGCCAACTGGGACAATGACAATCTTATTGCAAAAAACTTTCTTAATATAATAAATTGTGATTGTTATAATGCTTCTCCTTTTGTGCTAGAAGGTGGCTCTATACACAGTGATGGTGAAGGAACACTTCTTGTTACAGAAAGTTGTCTTTTAAGTAAGGGACGCAACCCCAACCTTAGCAAATCGGATATTGAAAATAAATTAAAACAATATCTAAATGTATCTAAGATAATCTGGCTTCCTTATGGCATATATAACGATGAAACTAACGAACACGTTGACAATATATGTGCCTTTACTGCTCCTGGTGAAGTTGTGCTTGCATGGACAGATAACATTGATGACCCACAATATAATATGAGTAACGCCTGTCTTGAAGTTCTTAATAATACAACTGACGCTTTAGGTAGACAAATAAAGGTGCGAAAACTTCCAATTCCTTCTAAACCTGTATGTATAACAGAATATGAATGTAATGGATTTAAGTTTGAAGACGGTGAAGATATTCGCACACCGCAAGAACGTCTTGCAGCATCTTATGTTAATTTTTATATTGCAAATGACTCTGTCATCGTTCCGCAATTTAACGATATAAATGACTCAATAGCTGTTAAGATATTATCAGAAGCATTTCCTAACCGAACAATAATTCCTATCTATGCAAGAGATATTATTGTCGGTGGTGGAAATATTCATTGTATAACACAACAAATACCAGCAGGAATTAACATATAGAAATGAGGTTTATAAATGAGAAATGTAAAATACGCAGCAATACAAATGAAATGTTGTAATTCTGTTGAAGAAAATATTAAAAAGGCTGACAAAATGGTAAGAGAGGCAGCTTCTAATGGTGCTAATATTATTTTACTTCCTGAACTATTTGAAAGACCTTATTTTTGTCAGGAACGCAATTACGATTATTATTCATACGCCACTCCGGTAAATGATAACCCAGCCGTTAAGCATTTTAAGGAAGTCGCTCGTGAACTTAATGTCGTCTTGCCAATAAGTTTTTATGAACGTGATGAAAATGTATTTTTTAACACTGTTGCTGTTATTGATACTGATGGGAGTGTTCTTGGAATATATAGAAAAACTCATATTCCAGACGACCATTATTATCAAGAAAAATTCTACTTTACACCGGGAGATACTGGTTTTAAAGTATGGGATACAAAATACGGTAAAATTGGTGTTGGTATATGCTGGGTAACAAAACTGTTACAACAAAACTAAACAAATCTGTATAAAACATACAGAAGTATAGATTTTATTAAACAGAAAGCCCTTCGTATCGAGTAATCGGTGCGAACTCAGTGTTAATTGCTTTTAATCCCTAAAGCCTTACACCGAAACAGTAATCCGAAAGGATAAGCTGGTCAGTAGACAGGTGCGAAAGCAAAAAAACGTAAGGATAGCATAAGGTGAAATAAAAATATCTCAGTGTTAATGATAGGAAAGAGTAATCTTGCGTGACACATTAAAAACGGATATCCTAAGTGCTTAAACAATGGGTGTTTAGCAGCGAAAGTCCTAAGTCTTAAAAAAGATATGGAAGACGTTCAACGACTATCTCCTTGAGGGAGAGTAAAGCCACAAGCAAATGGTGGAAGAAAAATACTGCCCCACACAAGTTAATATGTGGGTGAAGATATAGTCTACGCTTATGTGAAAGCATAAGAGGTCTGCTGGTGACAGTAAGACTGCTATAGGAGTTGCGACTTATAGTGAATGAGATAAATATATACAAAATAATAATAATTATATGTAAATTTGTTAGATTGCTCTAGTAAAAGATGTTATAATTTATTTATGAACAAGTAGTAAGTATTTGCTTGAATATAAATAAAGGTGGTAATGTCTTATGGAGTTAATTAGTATAGGTAAATTTGCTAAAAACAAAGTGCTAACCACTGATACAAAATATTTGTTTAGGAGTCTATTGGGGGCGGTGACAATATGATACTCGCTCAAAAGATTAGATTAAAACCTACAGAAAAACAAGAAATAATATTTTGGAAAAGTGCAGGTGTAGCACGTTGGTCTTATAACTATTATATTTCAGAACGCAATAGGTTATATAATGAATGGGTTCAAAATGGTAAACAAGGTAAGTTTATTTTTAAAGAAAGTGAACTCAGAAAATATATTAATAATGTATTAAAGCCAACTACACATAAATGGTTAAGTGAAGTTGGTAGTAATGTTATGAAACAAGGAGTTAAAGACGCTGATACAGCTTTTATAAAATATTTTCAAGGTCTATCAGGTAAGCCTAAATTAAAGTCTAAACACAAAAGTAAAATAAGTTTTTATGTAAATTATGAGTCAATTGTTAGAAAACAGGGTGGATTTCAAGGAGAAAAGCTTGGTTTTGTTAGAACCTGTTCTCCATTACCTAAATTACCAAAGGGAAAGAAATATTCTAATCCTAGAATATCTTATGATGGTAAGTATTGGTACATTTCCGTAGGATATGAAGTAGCTGAAAGAAATGAAGAATTAACTGATGAAAGTTTAGGTATTGATTTAGGAATAAAAGATTTGGCAATCTGTTCTAATGGTAAGAAGTATAAAAATATCAATAAGATAAAAGAAGTAAAACGATTGGAAAATAAACTTCGTAGAGAACAGAGAAAATTGTCAAGAAAAATGACTGCTAATATCAAAGAATATAAAGTAGTTGGTAACAAGCATTATCCTATATGGATACGACCTTTAAGAGAATGTAAAAATATTCAAAAGCAAAATCAAGTAATAAGATTATTAAACAAACGACTTACAGATATAAGAAATAATTATCTTCATCAAACTACAAGTGAGATAGTGAAAACCAAACCATCTCGTATAGTAATGGAAAACTTAAATGTAAGTGGAATGATGAAGAATAAACATTTAGCTAAGTTGATAGCACAACAAAAGTTTTTTGAATTTAAAAGACAGATAAAATATAAAAGTAGATTAATAGGAATACCTGTAATTGAAGTCAATAAATTTTATCCGTCAAGTAAAATGTGTAGTTGTTGTGGTAATGTTAAGAAAGAATTAAAGTTATCAGATAGAATATATAAATGTAGCATTTGTGGTCTTGTAATAGATAGAGATTACAATGCAAGCATAAATTTAGCAAATTATAAATTAGTATAAATTCACATAAAAGAAAATACTAATATGTACCTATCGCTTACTAGGGAATTTAAGCCTATGGAGTGTCATATCAAACGAAAGTAGTTAATAAGATTTTCTTATAACCAAATCGGACACGATGAAGTAGGAAATCTGATTTGTGAAAACAGATACAGTATAAATTTATATAGGTTATTTTAGATTTGTATATATTTATCGTAGCGGACCAGTGGTTTCCTGAAACTGCTAGATGTATGACAGTAATGGGAGCTGAAATATTATTTTACCCTACAGCCATCGGTTCTGAACCTATTCTTGAAGTTGACAGTATGCCGCACTGGAGAAGATGTATGCAGGGTCATTCTGCTTGCAATATCGTTCCAGTAGTCGCCGCTAACCGAATTGGTGAAGAAATAGTACTTCCTAGTGAAGCAAATGGCAATCAAAGTTCTTCACTTATATTTTACGGTTCTTCCTTTATCACTAATGCAACTGGTGAAATTACATCTCAAGCTTCAAGAGATAAAGAAGAAATTATATACGGTGAAACTGACCTTGATGATAATAGAAATCTTAGAGTAAGCTGGGGATTATTTAGAGATAGACGACCAGAAATGTATAAAGAAATATAGACGTAATCATATTCAAAGTTCAGCCGTTTTAGTAAAATTTTACATTATAAAGCGGCTGAACTTTTTTACTACTTATTCCACTCTAATATTTCAGTTGCAATTAATCCAGCAGTTATTATAATTCCGCCAATTCCTATTATAAGACTCATTTTCATTTCTCCATTCTTCCTTTATTAAACCTTGTAGCCACTCAAGGTTCATTTAATTTTATACTATCATCTTAATAATATTGTCAATAATTCACACTCCTTTAGTCCTTATTCTTAATTTTCTAAATTCACTTAAATATTAATATATTTAAAATCCAACCGCAAAATGCCAACTTACATTATCAAAAAACTTTATAAAATTAAAATAAACATCTTAATTTTTTATATTAATTAAAAAATGTCGCAATAATTTTATGACATTTTATTATTAATATCATAAAAACTATTGCGACTTAAAATATATTAGTGAGGTATTTACTTTTACATTACTTAATTATTGAATTAATAAGTTTTGGAATATAGTTCCACAATGCTGAACAAGTCATCACAAGTGCGAAAAGATAACTTATAAGCATACATATTTGAAGTACTCTCGGTGTTTTATAGCCTTCATTTACTTCTTTTTTAAATAACATTCTTAATACGAAAAATCCTCCAAATGGAGTTGCTATTGCTGTTGCAATATTTGCTATAAATATAAGCTGTGTTGGTGAGCCACCGTATGTATAACATATTACTGCTGCAAATGCTATACAAGCAAGACAGCCATATCTTATAAACTTTGACTCAAGATTAACAGGTTTGTCAATTCCAGCGCCCAATAATACCATTCCTCTTTGTGTATTACCAAGCAAAGAGGAAAAGCCTGCGGCAAGAAGTGCAATACCCATTACAACTGGTGCTGCATTTCCTAAAAATGGTACAAGCAAATCTCCTAATTGCGCTGGGGCTGTAATCTTTGTTCCAGTTGGGTGAAGCACTATCGCTCCAACAAGTACAATCGCTCCGGATATAAGAATAACTGAGATAACATGAGCTATTGCATCTGCTAACATAATACCATTAAACATATCTTCTTTTTTCCATTTTTTCTCAACACCAAGATATGTTCCGTAAATACCGGCTGTAATTGCAGCATTAGTACTTACATAAGCAAGTGCTGTTGTAAGACTTCCATCAGCAATCTGCCAGTGAACAAAGCCACTTCCTAATTCGCCCCAATCTGGGCCTCCTGTTGCAACAAGAGTAGCATAAAAACATATTATCATTCCTACAATACATGCTGTTATCAATTTTTCAACTTTTGAATAAACCCCTTTTGTAAAATAACAAGCTAAGATTATAGCAATCATAATAAGCGAACCAAGCTTCCAATTTATCCCAAACACAAGATTCATACCAGCTCCCGAACCTGTGATGTTACCCATTGTAAAGAATAAACAAGAAAGAAAGGTTGCAATTCCCACAATACCTGCTGCTACCTTTCCATAATAATGTCTTATCGCATGAATTATAGGCATTCCTGTAAGCATTGATATTCTATATGATGCTAACATAAATGTAATGCCCATAAATGCAATTGGTATAAGCAACCAAATCATTGAATATCCATAATTAGAACCAAGCATGGCAGATGTTGTAATATTTCCTGGGCCAATAACAACACCCGCAAGAATAATACCAGGCCCTATTCTTTTAAGTAACTCCATAGGAGTCGCTTTTTTAACTTTTTTCTCATCAAATTGTTCTCCCATACGCCTTCTCCTATTATCAAGGGCAGCGACCTAGTATATTTAATACCAGACCCCTGCCCCCTAATTATAAGTGTTTGGTTATCTTTTACTTAAACTGACTCATGTCAACCTTTTCCATCTTACTTCTTTCAAGTCCAAGTGAAATCCAGTCCTTTTCTTCTTGATTTAATGGAAGTACTGGCTTTCTCATTAAGCCACTTGAGAAAATTCCTCTCTGAACTAATGCTTCTTTTAATCTTGCATGAGCTTCACCAGATGGTTGTCCACCACCATATATAGCCTGTGAAATATGGTAAATTCTATTTGACCAGTCTTGAGCTTCTTTTAATGTATGCTTATCTGGATGAGAGAATACATCCCATGCTGGACAAATAATTTCTGGAACACAACCTGCAAATCCGATTAATGCACCATCCATTCCTGGGAACCAGCTTACGCAAAGTGTTTCATCGTGACAAGTAATTAATGAAATGTCTGGACACTCCTGACGAAGAAGTCTTACATCATGTTCATAAATAGATGTTACTCTTGTACCCATCTTAATACATTTAACATGGTCGATTTCCTTACACATCTTAATTAATGTTTCTACTGGATAAAATGCTTTGCTTGTTGCAGGATAAAGATGGATAATAATATCAATATCTGCTCCTTCTGCTACATCTTTTACATATTCAAATGGTGCGTCTTTGTGCATTCCGAAACGAAGCCACATATGTGGTGGCATTAAAAGGATACCATCTGCTCCGGCTTCCTTAGCTTCCTTAGCCATTTCAATTGACTCTGCTGTATTTTCACAATTAACACCAGAAATAATTGTCATTACATCGCCACATTCTTCGCTACAAATTTCTACAACACGTTTACGTTCTGCTCTTGTAAGTCCTGTAATTTCACCTGTGTGACCGTTACATACAAGTCCTTCAATTCCTTTTCCGTAGAAAGATTTAATCCAACGAAGATATGCTCTGAATTCTGGTTCATTAATTGAATAATCATCGTTTAAAGGTACTGATACTGCTGGGAATATTGTTTTAAATGTTTTTACTTTTGCCATAATTAAAAATCTCCTTTTACTTTTAATTTATTATTTTATAATTTGATATATTTTCGTTAAGTTATGACACATTAACTGCCATCCGTTGCGCATCGGTTAAATTTGTTTTATGCAATCGTTTGTATCGCTGTGATTATTTTATACCACATCACTTTTTTATAGTCAATATTTTATGCAACTTCTGCAATATTTTGCATAAAAATAGTATTTTTTAGGTTAAAATGTATTGAAATAACATATACATTCCTATATTCACATATAAATATTGATAATTTTAAAGTTCTGTAATAGCTTTTATTGGTTATTTTTACAACTGTAATTTCACATTTAAAATAAAACATCTAAATAATCTTAATCGGCTTTATTACTTAATTTATAATGATAATAATTCCATTACCATTTATCATAAAAATCTGCACTTTTTCTAATAAAAATAAGCATGTTTTATAATTATGTTGAAAATACTTTAAAACACTACATGATTAATTTACTTCATATTACTTAAACAATTCTTTTTTAGTATTGTAATCCTTATCAAAATGTAGTATATTAAATTATATAGACAAACGTTTTCATTAAGTTTGCATTAAAGAGGAGGGATTTTATTATGGCTACATTAAAAGACGTTGCAAAACTGGCTTGTGTTGATGTTAGCACAGTATCAAGGGCTTTGAACAACACATCTTATGTTCACCCAGATACAAAAAAGCGAATTATGGCAGCAGTTGAACAATTAAGCTACAAGCCCAATATTTTAGCAAAAGGACTTAGACAGGGAAAACGCAATACCATTGGCGTAGTAGTTCCACGACTTCATTTAACATTATATGCTGATATGATGCAGGGTATAGAAAATGAATGTCGAAGTCTTGGATATGCAACAATGGTTTGCATAACAGAAGACGACTGCGACCTTGAAAAAGATTATCTTAATAGATTAAGAAATGGTTTCGTTGACGGAATAATAATTGCAGGAACTGGTAAGAATAATCACCTACTTCGAGATATTCACATAGACGGTCTTGGCATAATCCAAATCGTGCGTAAGCAGGATAAGTCATTAAGTAGTGTTATTGCTGATTACGATGCTTGTGGTTATGATACTGTAAAATACTTATATGACAAAGGTTGTAGAAATATTGGTCTTATTAATGGTTCTATGAACTATGCACCATACAAGGAAAGATATAATGGTTTTCAACGAGCAATTAAAGAGCTTGGATTAAATGAATACTGTGCTGATTCGCCCGACTCTATTAATAGCTTTGGATATGGCTATCAGTGTACTGAACAACTTTTAAATAATAATCCTAAACTTGATGCTATTATGGCTGCCGTTGATATACAAGGTATGGCTGCATTAAGAGCTTTAAAGGTGCATGGACTTAAAGTTCCGCAAGATGTACGCCTTGTAAGTCTTACTGGTCACTCTATTGGAAATATGCTTGAAACCACGATGACATCTCTTGAAATTCCAGCTTATGAGATGGGGCGTAAGGCAGTTAAAATGCTTATTGAAGAAATAGAAGCTCCTAAAGATTCAAAACCTAGCCCACAACACCTTGTCTTTCCTGCTTCTTTAGTCGAACGAGAAAGCTCATAATAAAAAAGCTCCTATTTATATTGCGTATGTCAATAAATGGGGGCTTTATTTTTTGACGAATATTGTCTACATATGTCGTATATAAAGTTATACTATTACAGTCTCTTTTCTCACCTTTCTAACTTCAAATCTTATACTTTTTCCACCTCCCACCAAACAAAAACTTTTCCACAATTTATAAAATAAAAAATAACACTATTAAACAACTTTCTTACTCATTAATAAATACGAGTTAAAAATCATTTAATAGTGTCAACCAATTTTATTTTGCTAAAAGATACTGTTCTATACCTGTCCTTAATCTATTAAACCCATCTTCTAATACACTTCTAGGACAAGCTATATTTACTCTCATAAAACCATCTGCATTTCTATACACATCTCCACTTGTTACAAAAAGTCCTGTCTTTTCTCTAATAAAATCACAAAGTTCTTTTGAATTTGTGGAAACACTTGTACAATCAACCCACATAAGATATGTAGCTTCTGCTTTTATTGGAAATACCCCTTTAATATTTTCTTTTATAAAGTTTTCAGCAAACTTTCTATTTTCCCAAAGATACTTATTAAGCTCGTCAAGCCACTCACCACCTTCATTATATGCTACAACTGGTGCTATTGCCGCAAATACATTTGGCTCTGCAACTTCGTCTGTATTAATTGCCCTATTAACACGATTTCTTAATCCCTCATCAGGAACTAATATAGCCGCTGTTTGAAGACCTGCTATATTAAAAGTCTTAGTAGGAGATACACAAGTAATACTATTATTTTTACATTTTTCCGATATAGAAGCAAATGGAATATATTCCTTTTCTGGCTCTACAATATCACAATGAATTTCATCAGATACAACAATCACATGGTTTTCACAACACATATTACCTATTTTTTCAAGTGTAGCTTTATTCCATATTTTTCCGATAGGATTATGTGGATTACAAAGTATCATCATCGTTGTCTGCGGATTAGATAGCTTTTCTTCTAAATCTTTAAAGTCAATATCAAACTCACCATTTTCATACTTTAATTTACTTTCTAATACATTTCTTCCATTATTTAATATTGAACTAAAAAAATGATTGTACACTGGTGTCATTACAACTACATTTTCTGCTGGTGTAGTTAATTTTCTTACAATGCTTGAAAGTGCAGGAATTACACCTGTACAAAACATAAGCCATTCTTTTTCTATATTAAAATGATGGCGTGTACTCCACCAATTCTTGTATGCCTCATACCATTCGTCACCTTTAAGCGCATACCCAAATACACCATGCTTTGCTCTTTCTATTAAGGCATTTGTTATCTGTGGTGCAGTCTGAAAGTCCATATCTGCAACCCACATAGGAAGCTCCCCCTCCTTTGTCATGTCCCACTTTGCACAACCTGTATTTCTCCTATTAATTACTTCATCAAATGTACTCATACCTAATCTCCTATTTTTTCATTATATATTAAATTAAAACAAAATTTTTACTTACTTATAATGCTATTATCACTACGACAGATTATCAGAGAATTTTGCTAATTTTTCTAATATCAAAAATCTACCATGCCATAAACTTATGTTTATCACAATAAAAGTCCTTAATCTCTAAAAATATTATGTCTATACTTTGATAATAATATAAGAAGTGCCATTCCTATTATACCACAAACTATGATTTCACTTAAGCCTACACTAAACATAAAATATGTTAAAAGTCCATCATATCCATAAGCATATTTTAATACAAATGGAACTATTATTGTGTTTGACACTATTGGCGGTATTGGTGCTAACCATTTATTCTTTCTAACTAAGTATGTCCCTACTGCACCAATAAGAGTCGCAATACTACCAAATATAATATCCCAAATAATTCCACCACCGATAATATTTGCGACAAGACAACCCACAAATAATCCTGGAACTGCTGCTGGTGTATAATCAACCCAATTTCAAAAATAAATCTATCAAGATAAATCCATAGCCAACATAGAAACATTTTTAAACAATTTGCCCTTTCTAATATTAAATAAACCAAAATCCTAATTTATAATACTCCCCACCACAATTCTTTACAAGACCGTTACAACCTAGACTTTATTTTACTTCGTATTTCACCCCCCTCCGTAAAGATAGCAGTAGTAGATAAATAATAAATGCACCATTAAAAGAACAATTTTTTGCCTTTGTATGGCAATGGCAAACATACTTGTTTGACAATGACATACAAAGGCAAAAGGTTGTACTTTTACTGGTGTGTGTTTATTTATCTACTACTGATATCTCTCACAATCTAATATAAAAAACAAAAACGGTCGGAAAGAAGATATTTCTCCTTCCCGACCTTGATATATGGAAAATTAGGAAACTGGCTTATTTAGTGATACCATCTGTCTTATAGATAAATGTTACCGTTCCATCTATATCATCTGCCTTACCTGCAAATGACTGATAATTCTTACCAAGTTCTGCTACTTTCTTTAATGTTTCAGTGATTTCTGGTGCATCAATACCGAGCATCTTAGTAATCTTTTCGATACCCTCATCATTAAATTGTATCATACCATCTTTTAATGTGATTGTACCATCTGCAAGCTCAATAGCTCCATCATTTACTTGAATAATACCATCATTTACTTGAATAATACCATCTTTTAACTGGTTAGCACCGTCATCTAATGCTTGAACACCATCTGCTAATGCTCCTGCTCCGTCATTTAATGCGTTTGTTCCATCTTTAAGCTGATTTGCTCCTGTGTCTAATGCAGCAACTCCATCTGCTAATGCTCCTGCTCCGTCATTTAATGCGTTTGTTCCATCTTTAAGCTGATTTGCTCCTGTGTCTAATGCAGCAACTCCATCTGCTAATGCTCCTGCTCCGTCGTTTAATGCGTTTGTTCCATCTTTAAGCTGATTTGCTCCTGTATCTAATGCAGCGACACCAAGAGCCAATGCTCCTGCTCCTTCATTTAACTGAGCTGTACCAATCTTTAATTGCTTTGCACCATCGTTTAATGCGTTTACACCAGTTGTAAGTTCAGGTGTTGACTCAACAAGCTGACCTAAGCCTGCCTTAAGCTGATTTGCTCCTGTTACTAAAGCTGGAACACCGTTGTTCGCATCTGTAAGTTGGTCTGCACCTGCGTCAAGCTGTTTAGCACCCTCAACTGCTGATGACATTCCACTATTTAATGTATCATTATTAGCTGTTAATTTAGAAAGACCAGCCTTTAACTGTCCTGCTCCCGCATTTACCTGAGCACTTCCACTTATTAATGCGTTAAGTGCCTGACACACTGTTGTAGGTGCTGCAAGAGGTGTGTTAGCTGTAAGTTCATCAAGTGTACCAATACCAGCTTTAACTGTTGAAATACCACTACTTAATTTTGATGAACCAGCCTTTAATGTTGCAAGACTTTGTGAAAGGTTCATTCCTGTTTCAGGGTCTTGTGTCTGTGTAGCTGTATTATATACCTGTGTTAAAGCTCCTGATATACTCTGATTGCTTACTGTCTGGAATAAAAGTCCCATTTGTGCATTATATACAGCTCCAAGATTTGTAAACTGAGTACCAGAAGCTGCTAATGTTTGATTAATACCTGCGATAATAGGATTACTTTCATTAGTTATTACAAACTGATAAGCATCCATATATTTTGTATACAAAGCCTGAGTTGTAGCATTGTCTATTGTTTTATTCATGTCTGTGTATGGTGTAATTGCAAGATTAGCATTGCCTAACTGAGCTAACATTGCATTTACAGCTCCACCAATATTATTTTCAATTGTCTGTGCCTGTGCAAGTGTAGAGCTATTATCATATGCCTGTGCCTGTTGATTAATTTGTTCAAATGAGCTATTCAATGTACTAGCAAGTTTACCAATACCAGCATCAAGCTGTTCAGCTCCACTTTCAAGACTTTCCATACCATTTACAATACCAGGATTAGCTTCTGTTCCATCTCCTGCAAAGCTTCCAGCAAGAGTTGTAAGACCATCAGTTACCTGCTGTGTTCCTGTCTTTAATGTATCAGCTCCGTCATTTGCTGTTGATACACCATCTGTATATGCTGATACACCACTTTGTAATGCGCCAAGTCCTTCTGTATCAGAAGCAAGCTTACTTGTTCCTTCCTTTAATGCCATAACGCCTTCATTTAATTTGTTAGTACCATCAGCGAGTTGTCCTGAACCGTCATTAAGTTGTGAAATACCACTTGTAAGTGTTGGCATTTTAGAGAATAACTGATTAAGTCCTGTTGATAACTGACCAGCTCCTTCATCAACTTGTGAAATACCACTTGTAAGAGCTGGTACTTTTCCATTAAGTTCGCCTGTTCCACTTGCTAACTGACTTGCTCCAGATGCTAACTGTGAAATACCACTTGTAAGTGTTGGTACTTTTCCATTAAGTTCACCTGTTCCTGCTGCTAACTGAGTTGCTCCAGACGCAAGCTGTGAAATACCACTTGTAAGTGTTGGTACTTTACTATTAAGTTCGCCAGTTCCATTTGCTAACTGACCTGCTCCATCTGTTAACTGTGAAATACCACTTGTAAGTGTTGGTACTTTACTATTAAGTTCACCTGTACCATCTGCTAACTGACTTGCTCCAGATGCTAATTGTGATACCCCATCTGTAAGTGTTGGAACTTGACTATTTAATTCACCAGTACCATCTGCTAACTGACTTGCTCCATCTACTAACTGACTTGCTCCGTCTGCTAACTGACTTGTTCCGTCTTTTAATGTATCAGTACCATCTGCAAGAGTTGAAGTACCATCCATTAACTGATTAGAAGCGTCTTGCAAATCGTCCATCTGGTCTTTAACATCGTCAATATTAATTGAGTCAACATCTACATCTGCAAATATACTACTTGTAGCTACTGACATAACATCATTTAATTCAAAGTCTTTAGCATCTGCTGTTACTTCAAAATACTCAGGAATATCAATATCAAGTGTTTCATCACCAAGTTCAAGGTCAAGACTATCTTTTAAGCCTGGCATAGCTGCACCAATTACTATATTGTTGTCATTTACTTGTGTTACTTTACCATTTGTAACTTCAATATTAGAGAATGTATCTTTTGGAAGAACCATTCCTGTAAGTACTGTAAATGGTACATAAGCTATTTGTTCTTTGCCATTTACAGTGATAGTCTTCTTCTCATTATTAGTATAGTCAAATCTTATCTTAACCTTACCACTCTGTCCTGCAAGCTTATCTGCTGAGATTTCTTTTCCATCAAGGTAATAAGTAACCTTAATTGTTACAGGAGTCTGCTGTGTTGTTGTTCCTTGATAAGTAATGCTATTGCCATCTGCTGCCCATGTAAGCTTATTATCACTTCCTGTTGTTGATGTTTCATCACCTGTTAAGTTCTTAATATTACTTAACTTTGAAAAATCTTGTATTGTAGAAGCTCCTGTTACATTATTTAACTTCTCATTAACAATAACATGGTCTTGCTTACCTGTTACATCTGTAAATACATAAACAGTTTCATCTTTTGAATTAGTCTTTTTTTCTGTTGATACGTTGCTTGCCTTTGTATCTGAAGCAGCATTTAATGTATCTGTTAGAGCATTTTGTAAAATACTTTCACTGTCATTTGAAGCCCCAACACTTACTGCTGTTGCGCTTTCTACCTTAGATGAATTAGTTGAACATGCTGCAAGACTACAAGCCATCAAAGCTGCACACATAAACACTGAACCATACTTAAACAATTTCTTCTTTATCATAATAATCTCCATTCCTGAGCCAACCAAATGCTCATTCTGACTAATCATTTTACATATATACTTAATTAATTATATATTATTTACTCCCGGTTTAACGGCTTTTACATTTTTACTCTTATCTATAAAGCCCTTACTTGTATGAATAATTATCTTATCAAATACAACAAATAATGATGGAAGAATAAATATAACTACAAACATACTTATTATAGCACCTCGTGCCATTAATGTACAAAGTGAACCAATCATATCTACACTTGAGTATACACCAACACCAAATGTTGCGGCAAAGAAACCAAGCGCACTAACAATAACTGATGGAATTGATGTTGAAAGAGCTGTTGCTATAGCTTCTTTCTTTCCTGCGCCTTCAAATCTTTCTTTTCTGTAACGTGTTGTCATAAGAATAGCATAATCGACAGTTGCACCTAACTGAATTGTACCAATAACTACTGATGAGATAAATGGTATTGTTGTATTCAAATAGTATGGAAGACACATATTAATAAATATAGCAAATTCAATTGCTGCAACGAGTACTATTGGAAGTACTGCTGACTTAAATACACATATAATAATAATAAATATAGCTGCAATTGATACTACACTTACTGTCTTAAAGTCCTTATCAGTAATTGTGATAAGGTCTTTTGTACAAGGGCCTTCACCAATTACCATTGAATTACTGTCATACTTCTTTGTAATTGTATTAACTGTTTCAATCTGTGCATTAAGTTCATCAGAAGCAAGCTTATAATCTGATGCTACTGCTATAATCTGATGATTTTCACTCTTTAAAGTTTCTTTTAACTTTTCTGGTATAATTTCTTCTGGTATTGTATTACCTGCTATTGAATTATATCCCAATGCAAATGATACGCCATCTACTTCCTTTAACTCATCTAACATCTGTGTAGCTTCCTTAGTTGGAAGGTCTGCATCTGCAAGCACCATGTATACAGAGTTAAGGTCAAAGTTTTCTTCCAACATCTTGTTCGCCTGTGCACAATCAAGATATTCAGGGAATGTATCTGTTAAGTTATAATAAACATTTGTATTGTTATAACCATAAATTGCTGGTCCTAATAATACTAAGAATATTATAATAAATAACCAAGAATGATTAACTACGAAATTAGCAAGCTTATCGAATTTTGCTGGCATAATTTCTTTATGTGTAGTCTTTTCAAGTGCTCTATCAAATGTAAGAATAAGTGATGGAAGCACTGTTACACAACCTATAACACCGATTACAACACCCTTTGCCATAACTATACCAAGGTCAAGACCAAGTGTAAAACTCATAAAGCAGAGTGCTAAGAAACCAGCTACAGTTGTGATTGATGAACCTACAACAGATGTAATTGTACTTCCTATAGCCTGTGCCATAGCTTTGTTGTGGTCATCACCATTTTCTTCTTTCTTTTCCTTATATGAATGCCAAAGGAATATTGAGTAGTCCATTGTAACACCTAGCTGAAGTACAGCCGCTAACGCTTTAGTAAGGAAGGATACCTCACCCATAAAAATGTTAGAACCTAAGTTATAAACAATTGACATACCAATACTTAACATAAAGAAAACTGGTACAAGGAATGAATCCATAAATACTGCAAGTACGATACTTGTAAGTACACAAGCAATAACTACATAAGCTACTGTTTCTTGCTGTGTTATCTTTTTAGTATCTGTAACAACTGCTGACATACCACTTATAAAGCACTGTCCTCTTGCTAACTCTCTAAGTTCGCCAATCGCATTCATTGTCTCATCACTTGATGTTGTGTCATCAAAGAATATGACAAACATTGTACAACCTGACTCCTGATTTTCAAAAATACTTCTATATTTTTCAGGAATTAATTCTGTTGGTACTGTATTTCCAACAAAACTATTATAAGATACGATGTCTGTAACGTGGTCTACGTTTTTAATCTTATCTTCTAATTGCGATTCATCTTTTGCGTCCATGCCTTGCACGACAACCGTTGCATAAGCACCTTTTCCAAACTCATCCAGAAGGATATCTTGACCCTTCATAGTTTCAATGTCACCCGGAAGATAATACAGGATATCATAATTGACTCTTGTATATACATATCCAAGTCCAGACGGTATAAGTAATAAGAAACTGATGATAAGAATTGGAATTCTTAACTTTACTATTACTTTTCCTATTTTTTCCATATCTTTCCTCCTGTCTAACCAAAAACAGTTTTATGACCAATGGTCATTCTTATTTTCGTAAGTCATTATAACACAAACTGACCATTAGTCAATATATTTTTCATCATTTTTTGACCATTAGTCATTTTTTATCAAATTTAATTGACTTTTTTTTAATAATAAACTAATATTTTATAGGACAACATGAATGTTTATACTATTAATCTTGTGGACATAATTATTACATGATTATATATTAATATCATTTTAACTATATATTTATAAAACCTGTTTGTATTACAAATTAATATATACTTGTAATTAGATTTTATGATAAATTATGTACTATAGAATGGAGAGAAAGTTATGGGAAAGATAGAAACAAATAAACAACAAAAACAAAGTTCCCTGCTTAATACTGCTTTTAAGCTATTTACAACTAAAGGAGTCAATAAGACTTCTATAGCTGAAATATCACAGCAGGCGGGTATTGCTAAGGGAACATTCTACCTTTATTTTAAAGATAAATACGACATAAGAAATAAGCTTATTTCCCATGAGTCAAGCAAGCTTTTTAAAAATGCTGTAAAAGATTTAAGAAGCTATGCTGAAACTGTAGAAGGTGAAATTCCATTTGATGACCAGATAATATTTATGGTCAATCATATTATTAATAAACTTAATAACAACAAGACATTACTTACTTTTATATCAAAGAATTTAAGTTGGGGAATATTTAAAGAAGCCTTAACAACTAATGTAGCAGAAAATGATATTAACTTTAAAGATGTATTTTATCAGATGATTGATAATTGTTCTGATAATATAAAAGACCCTGAAATAATGATTTTTTTAATTATAGAGCTTGTAAGCTCAACTTGCTACAGTGTTATTCTTGATAGCGAGCCTGCCGACTTAGAAACAATAAAGCCATACTTATTCAGTGCAATAAGAGCTATTATTGCACAACATATAGAAAAAGAAAATGAACAAGAAACACCACAAGCTATTATAAACTAAACTATCAAAAACACACTATGTCAGTCTCTCATAGTTTAATTAAAATTGGAAAGTTCTTGTGTAAATATGAACTTTGCCTTGTTATTTGCTTAAAAAAAATGGGGTCGCACTAAGAAAAATAATTTTTTTAATGCGACCTCCACTTTATCTATACCATTATATAAAACTATATTTTTAATTCAAAACTATTTCACTACTGCATGGCTAAGCAAATACTTAACCCACAATTGTATATACTTAGCTTTCAAATGTACGCCATCACTTGTATACTCTGGATTTAACTTTCCTGTACCTGCTAAATCAAACACTTCATTTTCATCAAGCCAAAATACACTAACATTATCTGCCAACGTCTTAAGCTTTTCATTTCTTGCATTAATATTAACATTACTAACAGAAGTATTAGCATCGTCTTTACTTTGAGTAACGTGCATAATGCTTTGAATATATATAACGGCTTGTGGTTGAAGCTGTTTTATTCTATTAATAACTACGCAGTACTGTTGTAAAAATGTATCTGGTGTTCCCGTTCCAACTTCATTAATACCAAGCATTATATATATCTTATCATATTTTGCAACTTGAAGTGCCGCATCTACTGTCATATTCTGACCATTTACATTTGCAATCTGCGACTCCATAACTTTCCATATATTCATTCCAGTATTTACAAAAAAGTTAGAATTAACTAATCCACCATACATCTGCAATGCAACAGTTCTAGAGTCACCAATAAATAATGCACCATTAAGATATGACTCATCTACTGTTGTAAAAGTGTACGTTTGTTGTGTGCTACTTTCAACTTGATTATCTGATGTAGAATTTTCCTCTGCTTGTTGTGTTTGGTCAGTTATAATTACTACCTGTTGGTCATTAGCCTGTACTATGTCATTTTCACTAGAAGTTTTTTTGCCAAATATACTTTGTATAGAAAACACAATAAGATAAATGCAAAACGAAACACCAAATATTACAATAAAATTATATTTTTTTAAATTATACTTTAACTGCTCCTTATCTTTTATATTTAACTTTAACTTATCAAGAATAGTATAAAAGAAATCGCTTATATTTTTAAACATATACACCACCTTTTAAAAACGGAAATATAAAAATGGATTGCTTGCTGATGTCATTATTCTATAAACAGATAACCAAAATATAATTATAATGACTATATTGACCACAAATGTCTTTTTATATTTATGATACATTCTTTGAGGAAATTCAAAACAAAATACTATTGCAAGTAAAAAGAATATCCCATATTGTATAAGTGCTGTCTTATAATCATTTGTATTAATAAATGCTACATCAGAACTTCCAAATATAGGAAATAATCTCTTAAAATACAATCCTATATCACTAAGATTTTCTAATGCAAACACAATCCAGCTCATAGGTATTATAAGCATAGCATATATATGCGAAAGTACTTTATATCTATCAAGAATATTTTCAAAGCCAGATTTTTCTATTGTAAGAAGTACAAAAAATATTATTCCCCACAACACAAAGTTCCAACTTGCACCATGCCAAAGACCTGTCAAAGCCCACACTACAAATGTATTAAATATAGTTCTTACTTGTCCTTTTCGATTACCACCAAGTGGAATATAAACATACTCTCTAAACCAAGAACCAAGTGTAATATGCCATCTTCTCCAAAACTCTGTTGCTGAACGTGACATATAAGGATTATCAAAATTCTTTGGCAAAGTAAAACCTAACATAAGCCCAAGCCCAATTGCCATAAGCGAATATCCATAGAAATCAAAATATATCTGAAATGTATATGCAAACATTGCAACCCATGCCATAGGAGTTGACATACCCTCTATTCCATACATTTGCGCCGTCGTCCAACAAGAACCTAACATATTTGCAATAATCATTTTTGCGCCAAGTCCTAATGTAAATACCTTAATTCCATCTTCAAACTTTTCAAGAGAGTAACTTCTTCTCCTTACCTGTCTTGCTATATCTGAATATATTACAATTGGACCAGCAATAAGTTGTGGAAACATCATAAGATAAACACCAAGATTAATAATATTTTTTTCCGCTCTTATCTTATCTTTGTATACATCAATTACATAAGAAACAATCTGAAACGTATAAAAACTTATTCCTAAAGGAAGTGTAAGACTACTTTTGATTCCGGTAAAAAATGTAAAATACTTAAATACAAATAATATTCCAAAATCATATAAAAGCGCAACTATCATAAATATATTTTTTTTAGAATTATCATCAATACCCTCTAGTCGATTTTGTATTTTACACCCCTCAATAAATATCGCAACTATATAATTAACAACAAGCGAACTAATTATAAGCGGTACATACTTTAACTCACCTACCGCATAAAATACAATACTTCCTACAAATAAAATAATATTCTTAAATTTTACAGGAACTAAATAATATATAACCAAAAAAATTGGTAAAAATATAAACAAAAACTCTTTACTGCAAAATAACATAAGTACCTCAAACTTCCAGCTAAACCTTATACATTTGTATCAATATACTAACCTTTATACATACTCTTTAATAACTCTATCTCCTTTTTATATCCAGAAATCTCATTTGGAGTTTCAAGATATATAGGAATTCCTTGTAACAATGGATGATTAATTATATACTCAAAAGTATTTACTCCAATAGAACCCTCACCTATTTTTTCATGCCTATCTTTATGACTTCCAAATGGATTTTTTGAGTCATTTGCATGAATAGCACATAACCTGTCAAGTCCAATCACTTTATCAAATTCACTTAATACACCATCTAAATCATCTACAATGTTATATTGTGCATCATAAACATGGCAAGTGTCAAGGCAGACTCCCAAATGCTCTTTTAATTCTACCTTTTCAATAATGCGCTCAAGTTCTTCAAAAGTTCTTCCTATCTCAGAACCTTTTCCTGCCATTGTTTCAAGAAGCACCTTAGTGTGCTGTGACTTATCAAGCACTTCATTTAACATTTCAGCAATATAATCAATTCCAATATCCACGCCTTGCTTTACATGACTTCCTGGGTGAAAATTATACATATTTCCAGATACATATTCCATTCTCTTTAAATCGTCTTCAAATACACGTTTTGCAAAATCCCTTATATCTGGGTCTGCGGAACACGCATTAAGTGTATATGGTGCATGCGCAAGTATTACATCAATACCATTTTCCTTAGAAAATGCTTTAAATGCTTCTATATCTTTTTCATCTATTGGCTTTGCTGAACCACCTCTAGGATTTCTTGTAAAAAATTGAAAAGTATTTCCTCCAATTGATACTATTTCTTTTGCCATATTAAGAAAACCCTTAGATGCTGATAAATGACACCCAATTTTTAACATATTCCCTCTTTTCTATGTAATTCTAAATTCAAATTACATCAAAATAATATTTCTTACTCATATTAACATATATTTCCATTCTTAACATTTTTATATACAATCATTTATAATATAATAAACAGCTATTCACAATATCATATAAAATTTTTTTATAATCCACAATTTACTATTTGTTATACACAACAAAAATTTAAAACTTACTTTATCATGTTAAAAATAATAATTGCAATTGAATAAAATAATCGTTAATCATTTAACAATTCTTGATATATATCCCTTTTTGACACCCCTCTGTCCTTTGCTACTGCTTTCATTGCTTCTTTTTTATCCATACCTTGTCCTATATACATATCAACATGGTCTTTAATGCTCATACTTTCCCATTCAGCTTGCTTTTCTTTTATAATATCAATGCGCTTTTTTCCTTCTATTACAAGCACATATTCACCTCTTGGCTCATTAATATCGTAGTAGGAAAGTGCTTCTTGTATTGTTGTTAAAAATGTATTCTCATATCTTTTAGTAAGCTCCTTACATATAGTAAGCTGTCTTTCTTTACCTAACACCTGCTCAAGCTCTTTAAGTGTTCTTACAAGTCTATGTGGTGCTTCATAAATAATAATAGTTCTAGTTTCATTTACAAGCTCAGAAAGTACTTCTTTTCTTTCCTGCTTATCGGCTGGCAAAAATGCTTCAAATGCAAATCTTCTCGTTGTTCTTCCCGACATTGTAAGTGCTGTTATACAAGCGGCAGCTCCCGGAAGTGAAGTCACCTTAATTCCTGCTTCATGGCACTGTCTTACAAGTTCTTCCCCCGGGTCAGATATTCCCGGAGTTCCTGCATCTGTAATAACTGCAATATTTTTTCCCGACAATAGCTTTTGTACAAGTACCTTAGCTTTTTCCACCTTATTAAACTCGTGATAACTTGTCATAGGTGTCTTTATTTCAAAGTGATTAAGCAGCTTTATACTATTTCTTGTATCTTCTGCTGCAATTAAGTCAACTTCTTTTAATGTTCTTAATACACGAAATGTAATATCTTCAAGATTACCTATTGGAGTGGCACAAAGATATAACATTCCAATGCCGTCATTCTTATTTTCCATTATAATCCTACTTTCTTTTAATCACAATAATCTTTATATCTTCTAATACAATCAAGTCTAAATAATCAACTGCTTATTGCTTTACACAATACAACAAAAAACTTAATTATACATATCCAGCAATTCCTTAGTGTATGTACCATCATGGTTATACACAACTAACGCAGGTTCTACTGTAAGTTGACTTTTTGCCCCTTTTACAGCTTCAATAAGCACCATATTAGCTTCTTTATCATCATAAGGGTGAATAAGCTTTATTCTTTTGGGTTCAAGCTTGTATTTACACATAACTTGAAATATCTCAACAAGCCTTTTAGGTCTGTGTACCATAAAAAAATGTCCCTTCATCTTAAGACATTTTGAAGCTTGACATATAATATCATCAAGGCTACACAACAACTCATGCCTTGCAATAGCTTTACTGCTGTCTGGATTGACAATTCCATGATTTTCATTCATATAAGGAGGATTAGTTGTAATAACATTAAAAGAAGCCCCACCAAATATTTTTGAAGCTTCTTTTATATCTCCCTGCACAATATTAATTTGTTCATCAAGTTTATTAAGTTGTACATTTCTTTTTGCAAGTGCGGCACTTACTTCTTGTATTTCAAGTCCTGTATAAAAAGCCTTAGAATTTTTGGCCTGCATAAGTATAGGTATAACACCATTTCCCGTACCCATATCTAATACTTTATCATTTTCCTGTGCTTTTGCAAATGTTGACAAAAGCACAGCGTCCATTCCAAAACAAAAACACTCTTTATTTTGTATAAGTTTGTATCCGTTCCTTTGAAGGTCGTCTACTCTCTCATTATCATTAATCATCATTGATGTGAGATTTCCCTTCTTTTTTCTCTAATTTTTCAAGTTCTTCAAGTTCCTTTAAGCTCTTTTTATCAAGTGCTTTATCTACTCTCTTTTTAGGCTTAAATCTTAACTCAGAAGCTGCATATTCTCTTACTTCTTTTTCGTCATTGTCAAGATTTACTATCACTTTTACTCGCTGTCTTAATACACTTACACTCGATACTTCGCCCTTTAACTTGTCAAACGTTGTAACAATATCACCTACATTAGGCAGCTTGCTATTAAGTTCTTCATATGTATCCTGCTCATTTTTAAGACAACACATAAGTCTTCCACATACACCAGATATCTTAGTTGGATTAAGAGAAAGATTTTGCTCCTTAGCCATCTTAATTGACACAGGTACAAATTCTGGCATATAAGTTGCGCAGCATAATGGTCTTCCACACACACCTATACCACCTCTTATTTTAGCCTCATCTCTTACACCAATCTGTCTTAACTCAATTCTTGTTTTAAATACAGATGCAAGGTCTTTTACAAGCTCCCTAAAGTCAATTCTTCCATCTGCTGTGAAATAAAAAAGCACTTTATTATTATCAAATGTATACTCTGCTTGAATAAGCTTCATATCCAGCTTATGCTTTGCAATCTTTTCAAGACATATCTTATATGCTTCTTTTTCTTTTTCTCTGTTTTTAGCTTCTCTTTCATCGTCTTCAACAGTTGCTGGTCTTATAACTGCCTTAAGTGGTTGTATTACTTTATCATCTTCAACTTCTCTTTCAGAAAGAACAACATGACCATACTCAACACCCCTTGCTGTCTCAACGATAACATGTTCTCCTTCTTCTATATGATATTTTCCTGGCGCAAAGAAATATATCTTGCCTGCCTGTCTAAATCTTACACCAATAACCTTAGTCATTAATTACTTGCTACTAAAAACATACATACATAAATATATGTTAGATGATTTTCCCGACTAAGTCATCGGTACATACCTATACATCATAGGCTCTCATCTATATAGCTTTTCCTTTCATAATATTTTTTAATCAAATGGAAATTCTCAATCCACTTTACTAATTGTCAATAACACTATTTCTTATCTAATCATACAAAAATGCTAATACAAGCACACACTTATTGTCATATGCCATAGAAATAGATATCTTATTTTATATTTTTTATTAAATGTTACATAGCCTCTTTAATTGCCATAATAAGAAGTTCTATAACAAGGTCGAAATTAACGTTTGCTTTAAGTCTTATCTTCACCTTATCAATTGAATTAAGAATATCTTCAAGTCCTTCATAAGAACACTTTTCAGCTTGACTTTTAATAAGTGACAATTCATTCTTAAATATAATAAGATTAGCATTATTTGTACTCTTAAACACTAATACATCTCTATACCACATTGCCATAAGGTCAAGGTAATCATCTATTGTAAGTTTATAATTAGCTATATTTTTAACTTCTGACATAATCTCAGAAGTTGTCATTTCATTTGCATATTTTATCACATGAAGTACTTCATCTTTAAGCTGTGCAAATTCCTTTGAGTTTATAATATTTTGCGCTCTGCCAATCTTACCTTGTGAAAATGCTGTAGCAAACTTAACTTCATAATCTGTAACATCATAATTATCCTTAAGATACTTAGCTACAGTTTCATCAGCTACGGGTCTAAAATCAAGCTTTACACATCTTGAAATAATTGTCTGTAAAAATATATCTGCATTAGTTGTAATAAGAATAATAATTCCATATTCTGGTGGTTCTTCTATTGTCTTTAAAATGGCATTTTGTGCCTGTTGTGTAAGCTTTTCTGCCTCATCAATAATGTATATCTTATAAGGACTACTATAAGGCTTTATCTGCATATCTGCAATAAGCTGTTGTCTTATATCATCAACACCAATACTAGATGGCTTTTCATGCTTAATCCATATTATATCTGGCTGATTATAAGAGTCTGCCTGTTTACAAGAATGACATTCATTACAAGGCTCTATCCCCTTTTTTTCGCATTGAAGTGTCTTAGCAAATAGCTGTGCCATCATCTTCTTTCCCGAACCTAGTCCACCATTAAATATATACGCATGTGATACCTTATTCATACTAATTGCATTTTGCAAATGTTCTTTAATTGTATTATGTCCATAAATATCCGCAAATTTACTCATATTAATCCTCATTTCTATACTGTATGTATAATTACGTTATTATATCTAAAAGCAACCCCCTTATATCATCAACTTTTCCAATAATCGCAAGATGGTCTTTTTCATCTTTTACAAGTTCACTTGCAAGCTCGTCAAGATTTTTGTCCACCAGCTTAATAATTCCATATACCCTATGTCGTCCTCGCCTATCAAGAAAATTCTCCCTTGAAAACTTATGTGACCTATTAACAACTTCATTTAGAAAGCCTTTTACAAGCTCTCTATACTTTCTCATGTCCTTTATATCCATGTGTTTTGATATCTTATCACCTTGAACAGTTATATCCTCCATCATCTCAGAAAGCTTTTCTTGAAGGTCTTGTTCTTCTATATTACTAATTAATGTAAACTTAAAACTACCATCTGATTTTTCAATATTTTTCTTTGCCTGCGTTCTTTGAACTTCTGAAACGTCATTGACCTTAATATCCACGAGAATACCCCCAAAAATTGATATATATAATTATATTAACATATCTGATTTTATAAATAAATAATTACTTAAATACTTTATCAAATTTATATTATTACACCATAATCTCTAATATGTCTTTAGCAATTATTTGTAAACAAGAGTCTATATCTTTGTCATTATTATACCTTTTATTAATATTTGCTTTTTTTAAATTTTCCTCTGAAAAGTCTTTTGTATCTGCAAGAAATCTCCTACACATTTCTTCATACTGAGGTGTTTTTTGTAACTTTTCTCTATCTAATGCACGTTTAAGTCTTATACCATCATCTACTTCTATGTATATTGGTAAAATATGCTCACTTCCAAAATACTTACAAAACTGTTCATAGGCTTCAAGTGTCCCAATAACAATATATTTTTTACCACTATTAATATCAATCTGTCCATCATCTGCTGTAAAGTACTTCCAAACACCATATACAGTGTTATAACAACGGATTTCAATAATCTTGTTGTTATTTTCCATCTCAAGCGCTTGTTTGTCTGTTACAAAATTATACTCAATACCTTGCACTTCTCCTTCTCTTTTAGGTCTTGTTGTATAAAGTGTAACTGTATTTAAATTAAGCTTATTATCACTAATAAGCCTTTTGTATATACTATCTTTTCCAGAAGCACTCTTTCCCATAACAAATGCTATTTCAGGCATAATAAATATACTCCTTTTCTTATTAATTCTTCATCTTTACAATTATTTAACTCTATATTTTCAATGTCAAGCCCCATCACCTCAAGTCCTGTATTCAAACCTGATATAATATAATCAATAACTTCTTTCGTTATTATTTCTCCCGGATTAACAAGTGGTATTCCGGGCGGATAAAAACAAACTGTGTTTGCTGATATTTTACCCTGCGCCTGATAAAGATTAATCTTTTCTTTATTATCACAAGTTAAAGCCTTGTAAATATTTAACTTTACATTAGCCTTATACAAGCCACTATAATTATTTATATTAGAATTTTCACCTATACTTTGAATTAGACCAACATTTTTTAAAGCTTTATTATAATAAACTATTTTTGTTAAAATATCTTGTCTTAATTGCACATTTTTACTTGTATCTGTATTACAATTATATTTATTTAATGTATTATATAATTTGTCATTATTTATACTGCTATTTAATATATTTTCTTGTTTTATAGCTAGTAACTGCGCCTCTATTAATTCGTCTATCTGCTCTAACGCCTGCGCAAATCTTTCATAGTATTCAACCTTATCTGCAATACTTGTCATTGCAATTATATACTTAAGAGAAGACATCTCCAGCTCTATGTGATAATATTTTAACAAAATGTCGTGAAGTCCCTTGCCATTCCAAGTTGCAAGCACTATTTTTGAAATATCATCTACATCTAGCAATTTAATATATTTTAATTTTGACAAACGTTTTCTTAAACACTTTAAATTATACACATAATTATCAAATAATTCTTTTCCATTTTCTTGAATTATAGATACACACCTGTCAATCCCTGCCAACAACAAATATGATGGGCTTGTAGATTGATATATATTCCAATAATGCTTAACCTTGTCCCTATCTATAATCTTCCCATTAAGATGTAACAGGGCGGTTTGCGTAAATGACGGAAGTGTCTTGTGAATACTTTGTATAACAGCATCAGCACCACAATCAACTGCACTTTCAGGTAAGTCCTTGTGAAAATGTAAATGCGCCCCATGAGCTTCATCTACAATAAGGACTTTCCCATACCTATGCACAACACAAGCAATACTTTTAATATCTGATACTATTCCCTCATACGTTGGAGAAGTAATTATAACAGTACTTATATTTTCATTTTCCTTTAAATGTTTTTCAATATCATCTGCATACACCTTGCCATAAATGCCAAGACCACTATCTATAATATTACAACTTTTGTCATTACATTCAACTTTTTGTAACTGATTATTATTATCATATTCTAAACAATCGCTTTCTATATTACTATATTTTTCATTTAATATATCTTCTTGCACTTTATTGCTATTATAAGGCTCTGGATATATATATACTGGATTAAGCTCATTTAGATAAATAGCATTATACACCGATACATGACAATTTCTTGCTACAAGAACACTATCACCTTTCCTAGTTGCACCACATATTGCCGATAATATCCCTGCACTACTTCCGTTTACAAGAAATAATGTTTCATCTGCTCCAAAGACTTTACTAGCCCTTTCAAATGCTTCTTTTATTATATCTGTTGCATGATGCATATTATCAAACCCATCAATCTCTGTAATGTCAAGGCCATAAGGATTTCCCATCTTAAATAAATCTGTATTTCTTTTTGCACCCGGCATGTGCATAGGTACATAATCTTTTCCACAATAATCTTCTAATCTATCTAAAATATCCACATTCATATGCGTTTTTTCATTAGAAAATGTGGTAAACTTTTCTTCTTTATACATAATACCCTCTTACTTATTTTTAAAATCATACCTCTAAATAAATACAATAATTGCATTTTTAATATATATCCATAAATTGCACTACCTGCATAACAGTTATTTTTTATATATTTCCAACAGGCTAAAACGCACAACTATGAGAATTTTTCATGTGAGTTTTACAGTTGCCAAAGTCTTTTGCAATGACATGCTTTAACTTGTTATTCGCATAATAAATAAGAGCCGACAAAAATGACGGCTCTTAAATAATACTTATTAATAATTTACAACATAAAAATAATTACTCAGTAACCTTTAATGTAATCTTTGCAGTTGCAGTACTATCAATTGCATCTGTTACTTTATAAGTAATCTCATATTCTCCTGCTTTATCAAATGTGTAACGACCAATTGTAATTATATCCTTAGAGATATCATTTCCACAAGTGTCTGTAGCTGTAACACCTTTGAGCAAATCTACTTTTTCTCCAACCTTAGTTGTTATATCCTTTGCACCTTCAATCTTTGCACTATAATCAAGCCAAGGATTATCTTTATCTGGGTCAGTTGGGTCCCAATTAGCATATTTGCTATCTAATGGTATTTTAATCATATCTGGTTTTCCTAAAGGTCCAGGATTAGCTTCATTATCATATATATCTACTTTTGTTCCCTCTGGACAATTATCATATAACCAATATACATCCCTAACACAAAGTCTTACACAGCCAAGAGAAGCAAATGAACCAAGCTTATTAAACTCCTCTGTTTCGAGAGTATCACTTGAAGCACTTGTAAATGGAACTGAATGGAATAAATAACCATCATAGATACGAGTTGCATAGTGACCATAAGTTCCATCAACCATAAGTCGCCATTCGTACTTATCTGTAGTGCTATATTCTTCGCCAGTTATAGTTTCTTCACCTTCAACACCACATGATGCTACAAATGCCTTTACAGGAATTGTGTACTTTCCATCATCGTCAATTCCATATACAGTTACACAATTAGCAGCTCTATTAACCATAATATAATATGGATATTCAACATCTGCTGGAGCTTTATAATTAACCTCTTTGCTTTCAGGCTCTTTATCTTCTATCCATACTACATTTTCATTGTCGTTGTTATTTTCTTTTTGTTCGCTTTGTGATGTTTCTTCTGTTTCTTGCTCTTGTTGTTCTTCTTTAGAGGCTTTATTAAATTTTATTCCCCCTGCATTTTTTATCTTTATGCCAGCAAATATCCCACCGCCAATAACAGCTATTGCTATAAGACACACTAATAAAATTTTCCAATTTCTTTGAAACCAGTTTTTTCTTCTTCGTAAATATCTATAATTAATATTTCCTTTACTCATTATTATCCTCTTCTATTATGAATTAATTTATTAACTATATATTTAATCTCATTGCACTATACAGACTAACTTCTACTTTCAATCTGCTTTATATATAATAACACAATACGTTAATATTTCAATACTTATTAAACTTATATCTAAATATAAATTTATATTATAAACATCATCGTCAAAACATTATATATACAAATGCAACTATTAAATATTAAACAATTTTGTTTATAATATCAACTACTTTTCTATTACTTATACCTATTTATTGCAAAAAAAAAGAACCTCTCTATTATACAATAGACAAGTTCATACATCTCAAAGTGCCTAGAACCGGAATCGAACCAGTGACACGAGGATTTTCAGTCCTCTGCTCT
>ENA-ORUA01000694-ORUA01000694.1-human-gut-metagenome-genome-assembly--contig:-NODE-694-length-34572-cov-6.033462_pt1 | contig 34572 bp, 28 predicted proteins | sample MGYA00242076_ERZ509201 | MGnify/ENA primary metagenome ERZ509201 (study PRJEB26280, sample SAMEA2338863) | human gut metagenome | biome: human gut; feature: human-associated habitat; material: faeces...
CGCTTGACAGCGGGTGGGTGGTCCAGAGATTCAGGTGGGGGAGGAATGCGCCCCAAGCCATGGAAAGCCACCGGATCATGTAGTGGATCATTTCGTGCGAGTTTGGAGAAATAATGATCCTTAGCTATTTGAAAAAAATGGTATAAAAGGCAAATCACAGGCCTATTCCCCGACTCAGATCCACCATGCAGACCGGCCGTTCCTTCGCCGCCCATTTTGAAGACGACGCTTCGCGTGAGGCCTACCTCACGTGGTCGGCTGCGCAGATGCTCGTCTACAACGCGAAGGTGGAAGAGTCGAACTACTTCTGGAAGTTCCGCTGCAAGTTCTGGTCGCCGGAGCCGCTTCCTAAGCCCGATCAGAAGTACGCCCACCTCGTGAACCCCGACACCGTGCCGTGGGTGAAGGAGGTGCCGAGCGCTGTTCGAGGCATCGGCGCGTACCGCTTCTTTCAGGCCATGACACGCTTCATGCGGGGTCTTTCGAAGCGCCCTCACCGCAAGCCCATCAGGAACGCCGACCGGCAGCTTACCCTCACGCGCGACTACTTCTCTGTCAAGCAGGTTTCGCAGAAGTGGTGGGAGCTCACCTTTGGACCAAAGAAAAAGACAGCAGGCCGCATCCGCTTCCGCGCCCACCGCCGGTTTGAGATGCCGGCGATGGTGATGATCACCTGCACGAATCAGTGCCTCCAGCTCGGCTTCAGTTACGAGGACGAGCTCACAGAGTTCCCGGAGACAGAGGAGGAGATCCTCGCCCGGCTGAGGAAGCTCACCCCCGAAGAGTTGACCGAGCGCACCATCGGCGGCGACGTAGGCGTCAAGATTCGTTTGCAGCTCAGCAGCGGGGAGTCGTTCAACCTCTCCGAGATCGAGAAGACCCGCATCGCGCGCAAGGACTTCGGCCGCAGGCGGCATCAGCGCCGTCTCGCCCGAATGAACCCCGGGAGCAGCAACTACAGGAAGCAGACGCGGAAAATCGCCAAGACCTACGTCTACGAGAAGAACGTCAACAACAACTTCTGCCACCAGACCTCGCACAAGATCGCTGTGATGGAGGGGATCGAGGTGGTGGCGCTGGAGGATCTGAACGTCGCCGGAATGGTCCGGCGGCCCAAACCGAAATACGATGACAAAGGCCGCGCGCAGCCCAACGGCGCAGCGGCGAAGAGCGGTCTCAACAAGGCCGTCACGAAAAGCCGCTTCGCAAGACTGCGGACCAGCATTCTGTACAAGTGCCGCAGAAACGGTAAGGTCGCGGTATTTGTAAATGCGAAGAACTCATCCCGGGAGTGTTCCAAATGTGGATACACGGCGAAGGAGAATCGTCCAAGTCAGGCGGTCTTCTGTTGCGGACGCGAGGGATGCGGGCACGAGGAGAACGCCGATCTGAACGCCAGCCGCGTGATTAAGAACCGCGGCGTGAAAATGATTCTTGAAGGATTGGTGAAGAAGAAGGAGTCGAAGAAGCTCCTTCGAGTGCCTCGTGCGAAGAAGAGAAACATAGGGGTGGATCGCCCCGAATCGATGCCTGCCGAGCCCTCCGTGTGTTCCTGCGTCCTTCACGGCGTTGTGGAATCGTGGCGGCTTTGAATCAGGAAGCAGACGCCGCGAGGGTCTGCGAATCAAGAAGCTCCGGCCTTCAGGCCGGGGAGTGATCACTCAGAGCTGCATCGTATCTGCGATGACCTGCTTGCGTGCGTTTGGGCACTAGGCGTCCCAAAGCTTCCCAACGTCGGAGCGTGGTAATGGAAACGCCCAGACGTTCCGCAGCTTCGCCAATACTCAAAAATCTATTCATCGTGCTGATATATAGCTATGTAGTGATAGGTTTACGAGGTCGGATCATCAGGCTTAGGATTTCGCACAGACCGGACGGCGGTGAAGCCCCAAAAGCAGCCAGACGAAAGCCGCGGCAGCAAAGGCCGAGCCCAGCCAGAAAGTGGCTGACGGGCCGACAAACTCCCAGATCGTGCCGGCAACGAGTCCGGCAGCAAGCGCAGCCACTCCGCTCGCGAAGCTGAAAAGCCCAAAAGCCGTGGCCCGCTTTTCTTCCGGAGCGGCATCTGCCGTCATCTTGGAGAAAACGCCCTGTGTCGCGCCAAGGTGGAGCCCCCAAAGCGCGGCGCCAAGCGATGCTCCCACGGGCGTAGCCCAGACGGCAAAGACGACGTCTGACAAAGCCAGGAAAACCAAACCCAGCGCGAGAAGCCGCTCAGCAGGCATGTGGTCGGAAAGTTTTCCAATCGGTACGCATACCAGTGAAAAAACAATGTTGACGCCCACCATCAAGAGCGGCACGGCAGCCGTTGAGATGCCCGAGTCCGCTGCACGAAGCACAAGAAAGGCATTGGAAAAGCGAGCAAGTGAAAAAAGAATACCCAGCACAAGCAGCGCTCGAAAGGCCGGACCTGCGACCGTGAAGCACTCCGCCAGATCGCTCCAGCGTCTGACGGCAGGACGTTTCGCGGCGGGCTTCTCCGGAGCATCTTCAACGCCCATGAGAATGAGGAGCAGACAAAGCGCGCCGGGAATCAATGCCAGCCAAAAGATGGAACGAAGGTCATCCGTCCAGAAAAAGAGAAAGAGACTCGCCAGGGCCGGCCCGACAAAGGCACCGGCGGCATCGAGCGACTGACGAATGCCGTATGCCTCGCCCCAGAGCGACTTAGGCGTTACCGCTGCAACAATGGCGTCACGAGGCGCCCCGCGAAGCCCTTTGCCGATGCGGTCGGAAACGCGTGCAGCGAAAACAAGCGCCACAGAATCGGCAAGTGCAAAAACAGGTTTTGAGAGAACCCCCAGTGCATAACCGAGGAATACAAGCAGCTTGCGGTGACCGAAACGGTCGGCAGCCGCCCCCGAAAAGACCTTCGTAATCAGCGCTGCGCCTTCGCCCGCCCCTTCAACCAAGCCGATCAGCACTGCGCTCGCGCCTAATGGCCCAGCCATAAAAAGGGGCAGCAGTGCATGAATCATCTCCGAAGAGATGTCCATTAACAGGCTCACAAAACCCAAAGCCCAGACCGTTCGAGGAACTTTAAGTCCTTTGCGTTCTTGGGCTTCATTCTCTCGATGGAGGTCTCCCTGCGCACTTTGCGGTGCGGCATCGTTCTTTTGCTCTTCAGTCATTTTGAACGTTGTGCGTTTTTGAACTTGGCTGCTGCCATGGAAGAAAAATTGTCAGCCTGCACCGTCAAAAACACGTGAAGATCGTGTTAATGCACCGTCAAACCTCGCTTTGAGAGCCTCGCTCCCAAAAACAATAAAGGCGGACGCTCCAAGTCATCCGCCTCCTTGCTTTGCTCTTTTTTCTGCTCTGCCGAATCAGCTTGCGAGCAGCATCTTGTCGGAAACGCCGTCACCCGCCTTTTCGAAGAACTTCAAAAGATCCACCGTGGTGAGCTTGGCTTTTTCCTCGCCGCGCACATCAAGGATCGGACGTCCGTCGTGCATCATGATGAGGCGGTTGCCGTAGCGAAGCGCATCGCGCATGTTGTGCGTAATCATGAGCGTGGTGAGCTTTTGCTCCGTGACGAGCCGTTCAGTGATTTCAAGCACTTTGGCTGCCGTCTTCGGATCAAGAGCGGCCGTATGTTCATCGAGCAGCAGGAGCTTGGGGCGCACCAACGTCGCCATAAGCAGCGTAAGCGCCTGGCGCTGACCGCCCGAGAGCAGTCCCACATGTGCGGTCATGCGGGTTTCAAGACCCAGGCCAAGCATTTTCACCAATTCGGCAAAGCGAGCATTACGGTCCGCGCGATCGCTCCAGCGCAATGTCGGACGACGTCCGCGTCGGTCAGCGACGGCCAGATTTTCTGAAATCATCATGCCCGCAGCCGTACCGCGCATCGGGTCCTGAAAGACTCGGCCGATCATGGACGCTCGCTTCCATTCAGGCATTTTGGAAATTTCTACGCCGTCGATTTTGATCGAACCCGAATCGATGGGAAAGACGCCGGCAATGGCATTCAGGGTTGTTGATTTACCCGCGCCGTTAGAACCGATGACGGTACAGAAATCACCGTCATCAAGCGTGAAGCTTACGCCTCGAAGCGCTTTTTTTTCATTGGCTGTACCGGCGAAGAAAGTCTTTTTGACGCTTTTACGTTCAAGCATTTCAAATGTCCTTCGTCTGAGTGTTTTGCGTTTGATGGGAGAACGAAAGGCCCGTCAGGCATCAGCCGTGAGCGCGCAGTCCTGCGCATTTCTCCTTAATCAAAGGCAGCGCGAGTGCGAAGGCGACGAGCACAGCCGTGAAAAGCTTGAGGTCGTTCGGAGGCATGCCCATTTCGAGCACGAAAGCAATAACGAGACGATAAACGATGGAACCCAGAATGACGGCAATCAGGCTCGTTTTAAAAGACTTGGGCGAAAAAAGCACTTCGCCGATGATGACCGAAGCGAGCCCAATCACGATGGTGCCCACGCCCATGCCGACGTCGGCAAAACCGTTGGCCTGTGCCACGGTTGCGCCCGACAAGGCCACAAGCGCGTTGGAAATCACTAGCCCGAGCACAACCATCGTATTGGTATTGATGCCCTGCGCGCGGGCCATCTGGGGATTGAAACCCGTTGCACGGATGGCGGTGCCCAGTTCTGTGCCGAAGAACCAATACAGAATGACGGCAATCAGCGCTGCGAAGATAAGACCAACGGCAAGACCGGATACCGCAACAGACAGTCCCAGCGAATTCTCAAGAATCGTGAAAACCGTTTCGTCCTGCAAAAGACCAATGTTGGACTTGCCCATGACATGGAGATTGACCGAATAGAGCCCAATCATGGTAAGAATGCCCGCGAGCAGCGCCGGAATACGCAGCTTCGTCGTAAGGATGCCGGTAACCGCGCCGGCCAGTGCGCCGGCAATCAGCGCAAGCACAAAAGCGGCAGGCAGTCCCAGCCCGGAAGTGATCGCCGTAGCGGCAGCCGCTGCGCCCAGAGGGAAAGAGCCCTCCACCGACAAATCGGCAATGTCGAGAATGCGGAAGGTCAGAAATACGCCGAGCGCAAGCACGGACCACTGAAGGCCTTGGCCGACGGTAGAGATCAGAAGATCGAGCATGAAAATTCCTTTGTAGGTACGCTCGAGCACCATTTGAAAAACGGTGCACTCGATTGTTTTTTAGGTGGAAGATTGAATTCTAGGGCTTTCTTGAGCGCATTCTCTGAGAGACATTTTTCTCTGCTAGGCGAGATTCCTCAGATCACTTGCGCATTCTCAAGCCGAAAAAGAAAAGCGGAGCCGTTCGAGCACTTTTCACAGCGCTTTATCGACTCCGCTCTGGCGGCGCGGCCTCTATGCGAGGCTATTGAAAGAGCACCGCTCCTTTTTTAAGTTCTTCGGGGATCGTCACGCCGATCGCCTCAGCGGCCTTCAAATTAAAGACGGGGGTACCGGTGGCAACATGCTGAACCGGCATTTCTGCGGGCTTTTTCTTCCCTTCAAGAATATCTGCGCCCATCTGACCGGTCATGCGGCCGATTTCGTAATAGTCCACGGAAATGGAGCCCAGACAGCCCGCTTCGGTCATACCGCGTTCGCCAGCCACAACCGGCAGCTTCACGGGATTCGTCACTTTGACCAAAGCAGGGATAGCGGAAGCGAGCACATTGTCGGTCGGGAGCCAGAGGCCGGCTACCTTGCTCGAAATACTTGCCACAGCCTGCTGAATATCGTTCACGTTGGAAACGGTCGCTTCAAGCACTTCAACGCCGCGCTTTGCGGCAGCCTGCTTAAAGATTTCAACCTGATAGGCGGAATTGATTTCGCTCGAGTTATAGATCGTGCCCACCACCTTAGCGTTCGGGATGAACTTCAGGAGCAGATCCAGCTGAGCCTCAATCGGCCCCAAGTCAGATACGCCCGTCACATTGCCGCCGGGCGCATCATCGGACTTGACGAGCTTGGCCGCCACAAAGTCTGTAATCGCGGTAGCAACGATCGGGGTGTTCTTGGCAACCGTTGCGACAGCCTGAGCGGCAGGTGTTGCAACAGCAAAAATCACCTTGTCCTTGTTGGACACGAAACGATTGGCAATATTGTGAAGGTTCGACTGGTCGCCCTGAGCATTCTGAATATCAAGCTTGATATTGACGCCGTCCTTGAAGCCGCGTTCAGCGAGTGCATCAACCACACCCTTCGTACAGGCATCGAGCGCAGCGTGCTCAACGAGCTGAACAATGCCGACGGGCGTAAGTTCAGCCTTAGCGGCAGCACCGGCAGCCGGCGCGGATTTGTCGCCGCAGCCTGCAAGCGCAAGTGCAACAGCCGCAGACAAAGCAAGTACGCCGCGGCGAGAAAGGGAAGATATCTGCATGGGAACACCTTTTGTGATGCGCGCGCGAGCCTGCAAAACTGCAGATTCGCGAAACCAATTACATTGATTATGCAGAAAACATCGCTGCTAATTTCAGCACATTACAAGCTTTCACCTAATACGAACAGAGTAGTGCAACTCGATCTTAAGCAAGAGGCGTTGAAAATCTTCAGCATCGTCTCCGCCCTTGCGAGCGCAACGAGCACCTTATTTGCGCGGCACGTTGCGAAAAATGACGCCGGCGATCCGACGCACCCAAAGACGGGGCAGTATTTGAGCCGATACAGCAAGCACCGTATTCCAGCAGCCGTCAATCTTCACCGTTCGCCCTGCTTGCATTGCGGCCCACCCGGCCTCCGCGCATGCCGCAGCCGAGCGCTCCCATTTGTCGAGCGAAATTCGGCCGAAAGCCGACTCGTCGAGTCCCGCAGCTTCGCCGAACTCCGTTGCTGTCGGGCCGGGACAGAAGGCCGTAGCAGATACCCCCGTACCGCGGAGTTCTTCAGAGAGACTTTCGGTAAAAGAGACGACATAAGCCTTGGTGGCTGCATAGACGCCGAATCCAGGACAAGCCTGGAAGGCCGCTGTCGAAGCGACATTAAGAATGCGGCCCCGCCCGAGCCGTTTCATCGCACGGGCGGCTTCAATGGATAGCCCCGTGAGCGCAGCAATATTGAGCCGCAGCATTCGGCTGATGCGCTCTTCGTCGGCATCCACCATGGGACCAAAATCACCAAACCCCGCATTGTTGATGAAAATTTCGGGCGTCACGCTGCGCGTCTCCAAGAAATCCATGAGACGCGAAAGCTCTGCGGACTCTGTTAAATCGAGCGCAAGCACCCAAGGCTTCAGACCTGAGGCCGTCTCGATTTCAGCGGCAAGCGCTTCCAAACGCTGCTGACGGCGGGCTACCAGCACCGGCCGATAACCTTCACGAGCGGCAATTCGCGCAAATACCGCCCCTAACCCGCTTGATGCGCCGGTAATGACGGCAACGGGTGCAACCCTTTCCTTTTGTGCCATGATTGGGCAATCTCCTTCTCCAGAGTCGGTTATTTTGCCCCGCTCGAAGGACCTCTGCCGCCCAGGAGAAACGGCAAACCTGCAAATATTCGAAACTCAACTGTTTTTTCTCCCATTGCAGCTGCGCTCAGGCAAGCGCAAAATTTTGAGTTCCAACTTTTCACCAAATACAGCACTCTGTCCGATGCCAGATTTCAAGCAGTTCACAAAAATTATGACTCAAGCCATTTCCGCAGCGGCGCTTTCCGCCGCACTGTCCTCCGGCGCAGCCGCGCTTGAACCTGTTTCTCCGCAGCCTTCGCAGCCGCTCACTTACACCAATCCGGCCTATGCCAAGGTGACGCCCGAAACCGCCAAGAAAATGATGGCTGAAGGCGTCGTGGTGATCGATGTCCGTGAACCTCAAGAGTTTGCAGAAGGTCACGTTCAGGGCGCCGTCAACGTACCGCTCTCGACCTTTCATCCCGGCATGCGGCTCGAAGCTGCGCCCGACTTCAATCAGAAAGTGCTCGTGCAGTGCCGCTCGGGGGTGCGCGTCGAACGCGCCGCTAAGATCCTGATTGAATCGGGCTATAAGCACATTTACAACATGTACGGCACGATGCAGTGGCCGTATGAGTTGGTGCGCTAAGCCGCTCGACAACAGAAGTGACGAGGCTTGATCCAGTCAAACCGTCACTTCGGCCGCTTCGCCTTGGGCTGCCCCAAGACGGGGAGCGGTCATTCCCGCTGTGAATGGGGGCGGCAGCATGGCGACATGCTGCCGCAGACTTGTTTGAGGCCGATGGTTGCCGGCGCTTCCTTCCCCGAAATCCATTCAGGGGCTTCTCTCGGCTTTCTTATGAAGAGATTAGAGGCAAGATATTTGTTCAAAAAGCGCTCGGGCGCACAGCATTTGAGCACTTCGCCCGAGTCAGCCCGCATGAGTCTGCGCTCATAATGGATGAATCATCATTATTCGCAAAAGGATCTGAACACAGATGGCTCAAGCAATTGACGCACTCACAGAACTCGTAGGTGCCGAAGCGGCCCGCCGCATCGTGGAATTCCGCCGCGACATGCACCAGCACCCGGAAATCGGGATGGACACGGCCCGTGCCGCTGACAAGATTGAAGCTTTTCTCCAGACGCTTCCGGTCGAACAGGTTCATCGATTTGCCGGCAACGGCGTGTGCGCCGTCATTCGCGGGAAAAAAGACGGTCCGATGATTGGTTTGCGCGCGGATACCGATGCGCTCCCCATTCAGGAAGAAACTTCAGTTGCCTGGAAGAGCGCGATTGACAAATGCGCCCATTTGTGCGGCCACGACGGTCACACCGCAGGGCTGCTTGCCGCAGCCACACTGCTCGCGCAGACCAGAGACTTTGCCGGTTCCGTTGTGCTCATCTTCCAGCCTGGGGAAGAAGGCTGGGCAGGTGCGGACAAGATGATTAAGGACGGGCTCTTTGAGCGCTATCCGTGCAGAGAAGTGTTTGCCATTCACGGCGCTCCTTCCCGTCCGCTCGGTACGATTGCCGTACGCGAAGGCGCCATGACGGCTTCCGTCGATATCGCATACATGACCGTTGAAGGCCGAGGCGGCCACGGCGCTCGCCCGCAGGAAACGATCGACCCGATGCCGGCCGCAGCTGAGCTGATTCTGGCGCTTCAGACGATCGTCGCACGAAACATCAACCCCGCTGACTCCGCCGTGGTGAGCTGCTGCTTTGTACAGGCGGGGGATCCGCTCGCGCCCACAGTGATTCCTCAGCGGGTCAATCTGTCGGCAACGATCCGTACCCACAGCCCGAAGGTACGCGACAAAATTGAAGCTCGCTTCAATGAAATCACTCAGGGCATCGGCACGGTATTTGGCGGTGAAGTCAAGCTTGACTACCAGCGCCGCTATCCGCCCCAGATTAATGATCCTGCGCTGGTGCGCGCCATCCTGCCGGCACTCCAGTCGGTGTACGGCGAAGCGGGTGTCGACACCAAGTTCGCGCCGAGCATGGGCGGCGAAGACTTCGCCTTCATGAGCGAAAAGGTACCCGGCGTTTATATGCAGGTGGGCCTCGGCGACGAAGGACACACCGCACAGCTTCACAATCCGGGCTTTGACTTCAACGATCTGGGCCTTGCGTACGCAGCCCGCACGTTTGCTGCGATCGTGCAGGAACGCCTGCCGCTCAACTGAGCGCTCGAGCGCAAACTGCAATTCTCAAGACCTCGAACAGCGCTGTTCGAGGTCTTTTTCTTCGCCGCGTTCAGCCGCGCCGGCAGGCCTCATTGAGCGCGATGGAAGCGCACATCATGCCCATGCTGGCCGTGACGACCACGCCGGAGCCGTAGCCGGAACAGGCAAGACCAGACGACTGAGTGACGGCACAGGTCTCTCCCTCCAACGGTTTTTTCACGGGCTCCGCAGAATAGACCGACGCCACGCGAAAAAGCGGCGCCATCGGCTTGCCGGGGCGGCCGGCATCGGGCGAAGCTTTGGGGAATCCGTAGGCCTTGCGCAGGCGATAGCGAACGGAAGAAAGCAGCGGATCGCCCGTAATGCGGCCGAGGTCGCCCGTGCGGATTTGGGCAGGATCGACGCGTCCGCCAGCCGCGCCGGACGTCACAATGAACTGCTTTAATTTTCGGCAGTGTGCAATCAGCGCGGCCTTGGCGCGCACTTGATCAATACAGTCAAGCACTACTGCATCCGCGGGGATTAATGCCTCGACATTGTCCTCGTCCACGAATTCTTCAACGAGACGAACTTCCGCTCGCGGATTGATGAGCGCGATACGGTCCTTTAGCGCCGCAATCTTTGCTTTCCCGTACTCGTCGCCCAAAGCCTGAATTTGGCGATTGGTGTTGCTTTCGGCCACCTGATCGAGATCGATGAGCGTAATGAGCCGAGCATCGGTGCGGGCGAGCGCCTCAACCGCCCAAGAGCCGACGCCGCCCGCCCCGACAACGCAGAAATGCGTCTTCGCGATGGCTTCGGCGCCCTCGCGGCCGTAAAGACGGGCTACACCGCCGAAGCGGCGTTCATAGTCGATGAGGTGAGCAGATGGCTGCATGATGGACGAATCCTGTTGGAAGCGGCGGCAAACGATACGAGACACGCTCGATCGTGCATAGTTGGAACGCCGCAATGATAGCGAAGGATCTCATGGGCTATGCTCCACATCCGTCAATGCTGTTGCCAGGGCGTACCGACGCCGCTAAACTGCCGGCCATTCAGCCGTCTGCGGGAAAAGCCTGCCGACAGATCCAGACTTCTCCGCCGCTTCCAACTGTTTTTTGTTATGACAAGCTTCCTCCGGGCAGTCCTTCCTCAAACGCTTTGCGCTCGCTTTGAATCATGGCGAAAGAATGGCGCCAGCACCCCTTCTCTTTTAGTGAACGGATTGCTGCTCACGCTTTTGCTCGTGATCTTTCCGCTCGAACGCGAGCCTTTTGGGACATTAAGAAGCCGTCTGCGGGACTACTACCCTCAGATCAACCCGGAATGCCCTCGCCTTTTGGACTCACTGCGCATCATCATCCAGTCTTTTTGGCTTTTATTTGTGAAGCCGGGCCGACCGTCCGGCGCTGAGGCGGTTGAAAAAGTGCTGGCCGGATTACGAGCTGCCGGGCGCATCATCAATCGTGTAGGCGAACTCTGGGGCAATTTTTGTCTTTCGATCATTCGGCGCGTGAAGCCGCTTTCTGAAGCGTCGAATGCCGGAGATTCAGGAGAAGTCAACGATCGTACGCAGTTCTCCTTCGGAGAAAAGACACTCATCGTCATTGCGGTGATTCTGGGTCTCATTCTGGCAGCGATCTGTATCACTCAGCCCTTCAATCTGCAGGGGCAGGTGGTCTTTCTCACCTTCATGTTCTTCTCGATGATCGCATTGGCACGCATCCGAGCACGTATCAGTCTGATGCTTCTCTTTGTGATCTCAATCGTCGTGTCCGGGCGTTACCTCTGGTGGCGCTGCACGTCAACGGTCAACAGCGACACAGCACTTGATCTGTTCTTTTCCTGTGCGCTGCTCCTCGCCGAACTCTATGCTTTCGCGGTGATGGTGCTCGGTTACTTCCAGGTCTGCTGGGTACTCGACAGAAAGCCCTACCCGCTCCCGGCCAACCGCAAAGTTTGGCCCACTGTCGACATCTTCATTCCGACCTATAACGAATCACTTGACGTCATCAAGCCGACGGTCTACGCCGCTTTAAACCTCGACTGGCCCGCTGACAAGCTTCGCGTCTACCTTTTGGACGACGGCAGCCGTGACGCCTTTAAAGCATTTGCCGATGAAGTGGGGGCGGGCTACATCAAGCGTGAAGAACATAACCACGCCAAAGCAGGCAACATTAATCATGCAATGACGGTGACCGACGGCGAATTCATCGTGATTTTCGACTGCGACCACGTGCCCTCATGCGACTTTCTCCTCTCGACCATGGGCTGGCTCGTCAAGGATCCGAAGATTGCGCTCGTGCAGACGCCGCATCACTTTTATTCTCCGGATCCGTTCGAGAAGAATATGCATCTCGACCGGCGTCTGCCGATTGAAAATTCGCTCTTTCACGACTTCATTCAAAAGGGCAACGACACGTGGAATGCCACCATGTTCTGCGGGTCTTCTGCCGTCATGCGCCGCGCAGCTTTAAATGAAGTGGGCGGCATTGCCGTCGAAACCGTGACCGAAGACGCGCATACCTCGCTCAAACTCAATCGCCGCGGCTGGTCTTCCGCCTTCATTGACCGTGCAGTGGCGTCCGGGCTTTCCACTGAAACACTTTCCGCTCACATCGGGCAGCGCATTCGCTGGGCACGCGGCATGATTCAGATTTTCCGTCTGGACAATCCGCTTTTCGGACGAGGCCTCACGCTGCCGCAGCGTCTGTGTTTCTTCAACGCGATGCTCCACTTCCTGCATGGGCTTCCGCGCTTAATTTTTCTCGTCGCGCCGCTGCCATACATGTTCGCGGATATTTACATCATCTATGCAACGGCAGCTTCGATCTTCGCATACGTGATTCCGCACATGGTTCACTCTGCCGTCACCAACCAGATGCTCCAGCGCGGATACCGATATCCGTTCCTCTCGGGCGTTTATGAGACGATTCTCTCGTGGTACATCCTCATTCCTACGACGGTTGCGCTTATCGCTCCGCATGTCGGTAAATTCAATGTGACGGCCAAAGGCGGCACCATCGACAAGAAATACTTGGACTGGGACATCTCCAAACCCTATCTGGTGCTCATCGCACTCAACCTGATTGGACTGGCCATCGGCTTTGGCAAAGCGTTCTTCTCCCCCAATCCAGAGTTCCTGACGCTCATCATCAATCTTGGCTGGATTGTTTACAATCTGATGATTCTCGGAGCCTCAATGGCCGTTGCTGTCGAAGAGGTCCAGACCCATGCTTTCCCGCGTGTGCCGCTTTCCGTTCCCGTGGAAGTTGAAGCAGACGGTGTTATCCATCAGGCTGAACTCGTTGAATATTCTCAGGTCGAAGTTCGAATCAAAAATTTGGACGAAGCACTGACTCGGCTGTCTGAAGGCCAAGCAGTCCGACTGCATCTTTCTGACGGCGAGCATCGTTTCACATTCACCGCTGCTGCCAGCGTTTTCGAAACAAAGGGCATACGCGACTTCACCATGCGTTTTGCTGACAAAACGGAAGAACGAAACTTCAACCGATGCACCTTTGCACGCCGCGGCATGTGGGCGACCACGCCGGACCCGACGATTGACGACCGATTCCTCACCGGGTTTGTACAGCTCTGGAATATTGCCGTCTATGGCTATCGTTCGATGATTGAATTCCTGCCAGGCAAAACGCTTCCGGCACTGCGCGACGGCATCATTTCATTCCTGCCGAAAACCCCGTCCGCTTATAAAACAGAGGCCTAAAGCGAATCTCAGCGATTTAGCACACGCCGAACCCAGTTTTCGATCTGCACCTTTGCATGGTCAACCTCAGTGCCGACAACGCTCAGAGACTCAAGAAACTGAGCGTTGGGAGCCTGGGCGCGCAGTTCTCAGTCACTCGTTCCAAAACCGCTGCCGGCATGCGTGCAAAAGTGTGCAACCTCTTTCCCGGAGAGATTGGCAGCACTCAGAAACGAATTGACCGCTGGCGGCAATTTTCCCCACCAAATTGGATGTCCCAAAAAGATGAGGTCATATTTGGAAAGGTCTGGAAGTGTTCCTGCAAGCATCGGTTTTGCATCGCAGCGAAGTTCATCCTCTGCTACACGCGTCGTTTCTCGATAATTGGCCGGATAGTTTTTTCCGTTTGAATTTCGTACAAATCGCCCCCGTCAGTGCCGAGATGAGCTGAGCCATTTTTGCCGTATGACCGATCTCCAGCACTTCGGTGCCGCCCGGCACATATCAACAAATCCTTCAGCGGGATTGGTCGGCAATGAGCTGTTTCGGCGGAAAGAAAAATGGCGGGCAGCGTCAAGACAGCAACCGTGCCCAGCGATAGGATCAACCACTGCAGCGGCATTTTGAGACTCTCAACCCATATGCCGGTCAGCAAAGCACCGACTGCGAAGCCAATGGAAGGTCCTCCGCCTACAATCGCTGCAGAGACTGCGGAACTTTTGGCATATACGGCAGGAATAGATTCAACAATCCACGCGATCACTGCGGAAGCCGTCAGTCCTGACGCAAATCCCTGCAGCAAGCGGGCAATATAAAGTGCCGCAAGACTCTCGAGCTGGCTGAGCAGCATAAGCACCGCAACACCAAAAGCGCGGCGAGTGCAGCCATAGGCCGTCGACCGAAACGGTTAGATAAACGGCCAAAGAAAAGCAGGCTCGCAGCACATCCCGCAAAGTAGGCAATCGTTGTCATTGCTGCGTCTCCTGTTGTTATAGCAAGCAAGGTACGGATAGCTGCGAGCCACGGCACCAGCCGTTAAGCGACCCAATACAAGCAATTAACCGCTTGGATCATAGTATTCAAAATCAATCAACTTCCCTCTGCCGCAGGCAGAACCATCCATTTTGAGAATGTTCGGCACAATCTTGCCACGATTGAGCAAAGTGAGACTCTAAGGGGTGTTCAGCGCTTTTTTTAATCTTCGGTTGAAAGCAATCTCACGCTGCAGCGAAGTGCATCGCAGCACCTCCGTTCACCACGGATTTCAGTGCGGCAAACAAACCCTATTCCGGCCCATTTTCAGTTGGTCTTTCTGTTTACTGTATACCAGCCAGTTTTAGCTTTCAACATCTGGTTTTCAGTGCCGCACACTGCTTTCAATCTTCCTGCACATCTCTTTTATTTAGTAAAATCCCTTTTTTTACGATGACCTCCGCAACGCAGCTTGTGGTTGAAGTCCCGCGCTCTGCTGCCGAACGCTCAAACACTCTGCGCGTCAGCGCTGCAGCATTGGTGCTCAAACCGCTTTGATCACTTCAGCACCTCTCCCACGATGTTCGCTCACCCCACCTTCCGCCTAGGAGCAGAGACCTTTAAGGCTGCCGCTCTTTCCGCGTTCGTTCTTTTAGCCTTGCACACACCTGCCCCCAGTGCTGCGCCGATGCAGCCTGCGGCCGATTTTGCGCCCGTCTGGCGCACCGACGCGACAGGAACCCGGACGGAAATCAAGCCGCTTTTGAATTTAGTGCCCGGCGGACAAGCAAAAAGCGTGAAGCTCACAGGGCTCGTCAAGAATCAGTTTTTTGACTTTGGCGTTCGCTCGGACGATGTCATTTCCCGTGCGGATCTCGAACTGTCCTTCACTGCCTCGCCATCGGTTCTTGATACTACCTCCCAGCTCAACATCTATCTGAATGGCCAGCTCCAGCAGACAGCCGTCCTGACGAAAGACATGATTGGGAAGCCGAGCAAGCTCGTTTTCTCGCTCAATCCGAAGTCAATGCAGACGATGAACCAAGTCTCGATTGAGTTCGTGGGACACATTCAGTCGACGTGCGAGAATCCTGCGGACGATGCACTCTGGCTCAACATCAATGCTCAAAGCCGATTGGTGCTCGAAAAGCAGCGCATCCGTCTCGGCAGCGACATGGGCAAACTGCCTGCGCCTTTTATTGACACCGCGACCGGTGACCCAACGGTGCTGCCCATGGTCTTTCCGTCTGCGCCGTCAGCCGCCATGAAGACTGCTGCGGCCTTGACGGCCTCATGGGCAGGCCGGCTCGCTTACTGGCGCGGGGCCGATTTCCCCGTATATTTCAATGAAGCTCCGGCAGGCGAGCACTTCGTTGTGTTCGTAACGAATACTGCCCGACCGAATTTCCTGAAAGATTTCCCAAAAGTTGAGGGGCCGCAGATCTCCGTCGCCGATGCGCCCAACAGTCTTGCTGAGAAAATGCTCATCGTCGCGGGCCGCGACGATGCAGATTTAATCGCCGCTATGAAGGCACTCGGCCGAGGCAGCAGCGTGATGATCGGCGACACCTTCAAGCCTGCCGCACAGCAGGAACCCGAGCGCCGCAAAGCCTACGACGCCCCGCGCTGGCTCGACACGGATCAGAAGGTTCCCTTCAGCCGCTTAATCGAATATTCGGGTCAGCTTACCGCCAAGGGCTATGAGATGCCGCCCGTGCATCTGCCCGTGCGGCTCGCCCCAGACCTCTTCATGGTCGACAATGCCACGCTGGAAATGAAGGTCGACTACCGCGCCTCCAAGCCCATGAAGGATGAAGCCGGACAATTCCGTGCTTTGGTCAATGGCCGGCTCATTGATTCCGATCCGCTGCCGACGAAGGACGGTCATGGCTCGCGCGTGATTTCGCTCCCGGGCTTTTACGGCGCCCTATTTAACAATACCAATGACGCGCTCGCGCTTGCGCAGACCAATGACTTCACGTTCGAGATGCACTACGAACGCACGTATGAAGGCGGGTCGCCCGAGAACTGCAAGTCGATCATGGTATTCCCGCACCAATTTGAAGTCGAACCTACATCGACGCTGGAAATTTCCGGCCTCTATCACTACGCGCGAATGCCTAACCTAAAGCTCTTCACACAGACGGGCTATCCCTTCACGCGTTACGCCGATCTGGCTGAAACTGCAGTGCTCATTGCGGACAATGCTGAACCCCAGTCCATCCGTGCGATGCTTAATGCCGTCGGCCGCATGTCAGCTGCCACCGGCGCCTTCGGCAACCGCATCGCGGTGACCGGAAATCCTGCCGACCCCATTCTCAAGGACCGTGATGTGCTTTTAGTCGGGGCGATGCCGGCGCTGCTCGCTGACATCAATGAAGACGATGCCCTCAAGGTTCAGGAAGAAACCGCGAAAGCGTTTAAAGCAGGACAATTCCCCAAACCGCCTCAGCAGTCGATCTTTGCACCGGGCGTCGGCGTTATTTCGGGCTTCAAATCACCGCTGAGTTCCGAGCACTCTGTCGTAGCGCTCCTTGCTGAAGGCGAAGCCGGTGCTGTGGTGCTTGCAGATGCACTCGGCGATGCCCAGGGGCTCGCCGCTGCGGGCGGTTCTACCACCGTCGTTTCAATGGACGGTCTGGCAGCCTTCAGTGTCGGCGACCGTTATGCAGTGGGGAACCTCCCTGTGCAGCATCAAATCTGGATGCGGCTCTCACAACACCCCGGCTGGCTCGTTTTCTTCGCGCTCATTTCCGCCGCGATCATCGGTTTTGCCGCCTTCTTCCTTATGCGCCGCTGGGTCGGTCGGAGAGCATGATGTCCAAACTCAAGCACTTCATCGTTACGGGACTCTGTGCGGCTATTGGCGCAACAGCAGCCGTGTCGGCCCATGCCTGGGATTTGTGGGATGCCTTCAAGACGGCAAGCGTTGACAACGCCCGCGTAGTGGATCGCAGTGACGAGCGCAAAATCACGACGAGCGAAGGTCAGAGCTATGCGCTCTTTTTTGCGCTTGCCGCTGACGACCGCACAACATTCGATGCGTTATTGAGCTGGACAGAGCAAAACCTGTCGGGCGGCGACATCACCAAGACGCTTCCTGCTTGGCTCTGGGGCGAAGACAAAGCGTCCCGGTCCTGGAAGATTCTGGATACCAATAATGCCGCCGATTCCGACATGTGGATCGCCTACAACCTGCTAGAAGCCGGGCGTCTCTGGAAAAATGACGGCTATACGGCCAAGGGCCGCGCCATGCTTGAACTTCTTAAAAAAGAAGTCCGCACCGTTGATGGTCTTGGCGACGTGATTCTTCCGGGACGCGTTGGTTTTGAAAAGAACGGTCTTGTCAAGCTCAATCCAAGCTACTACCCGCTTTTCATCCTGAAACGCTTTGCTCTGGAAGATGTCTATTGGAAAAAAGTGTATGACGGATCACTGCGCATGCTCGTACGCTCCGCTCCGAGCGGCTACGCCCCCGAATGGGCGCAGTTTGATAAGTCAGGCCGCCTCGTTCCCCCGAAAGGCAGCGATTACGAAGTCGGCAGCTACAACGCCATCCGCACTTATCTCTGGGTTGGAATGATGTCACCGCTTGACCCGGCCAGTCCGGTGCTCAAAAAGCAGTTCCGTCCCTTCCTTGAAATCGTTCGCCGCATGAACACCCCGCCCGAAGAAGTATCGGTGACGACTGGAGACGTTTCTGGTCCCGGTCCCGCCTATTTCGGCGCCTGTGTTCTCGAACTTCTCGGCAACGACCGTACTGCAGGCCTCATCCGCACGACGCTCGCTGCCGATCCCGTCAGTCCGGACCGTTACTACGGCAACGTTCTGAATCTTTACGGCCTCGGCTTCGACGACAAACGCTTTGCCTTCGATGCTGACGGACGACTTCTGCTGCCTCGACAGAGCGGCGCCAAGTGAACGCTACAGACACTGATCAGATCGTCATGACCGACAAAAATACTACGCCGGATACACCGCCGAGTCCTCCGACTCAAAAGACGCCCCGAGCAGCCGCCGAGCTTAAGCTCCCCTGGCGCGGGCTCGGTGTCTGGAACGTCTATTTCATTTTGAAGTTTGCGCTTGCTTACTTCAGTTATCTCAATCTAGACGTTCTTTGGAATGCGCTTCTGCTCGTCTTTTTGCTGATTCCGATTCCCTATCGGTGGCTAAGCGCCCTGCGCGGTCTTGCCGCCGTTGCGGCCGGTGCTGCGCTCGCCTACAGCGAAAGCTGGCTGCCGCCCATTGCGAGCCTCACAACGAACGCAGCCGCGGTGCAGGGATTCTCACTGAACTACGTGATTGACTTTGCCCTCGACTTCATCAACTGGCAGATGGTCGGCTGGGCAGCGCTCATCTTTTGTCTTTGGTATCTGCTTCGCAACTGCGTGCGCATCACATTCATCACGATCTGCTACTTCGCGGTGATGGTGACCATGCCTTACCTTGATGCGTTCTTTGCGCCTGCGGCCCGTGAAGCTGCCGCGGGCGGCACAGCAACTGCCGAGGGCGGGCCGGCCGGCGCAGCTGCCGATTCAAAGACCATTGAAGAGTGGTACCAGGCGTTCCTCAACTATGAAAAGGAGCGCCGCGCTGAACTGCCCCAAGGGCTTCCCGATAAAGACACGCCCTTTGACATTCTGCTCCTCAACATCTGTTCGCTTTCCAATGATGACCTGGTCGCTTCTCAGCTCGACAAGCACCCGGTCCTCGAGAAATTCAACATCCGATTTGACCGCTTCAACAGCGCCACCTCTTATTCGGGGCCGGCTGCCATTCGACTCCTCACAGGAGCCTGCGGACAGCCTTCACACCAAGGCATTTACGGCGAGCGCCGTCCCGAATGCGAAATTCTCAACCGTCTGGGCACCATCGGCTACCGCCAGCACATGATGTTTGACCACTCTGGCGAATACGACAGCTTCCTGCCGACGCTGCGCAACGAAACGGGCCTCACTGCGGATCTCGAAAGTCTGGGGAAAAACCTTGCCGTCCGCTACATGGGATTTGACGATGAGGAGCTCACCGATACCCTTGCATTGCTTCGCTACTGGCAGCGCACTCTGCAGCGAGCAAAAGACAAGCGAACGGTTACTTTCATGAACCTCATTGCACTGCACGACGGCAATCGCCTGCCGCGTCACGGCCGTGCTGAACCCTTTAAGCCCCGAGCCCAGAAGTTGCTCGATGATCTGCAGACCTTCCTGCGTGAACTGGAGCGCTCAGGACGCAAAGTAATGGTCGTCGTCGTGCCAGAACACGGCGCAGCCGTCCGCGGCGACAAAATTCAGGCGCCGCGTCTGCGCGATATCCCGTCTCTTCGCATCACGGAAGTACCGACGATGGTGAAGTTCGTCGGTCTGCAAGGACTCCCCGATGCTCCCATCCACGTGACAGGTCCGACGAGCTATCTTGCAATGACCACCTTGATCGGACGCACGCTCGAAACGAATTTCTTCTCAAAGAAGGGCGGTGCCACACCGCTTGAATCGCTTGTGAAGGATCTGCCTGAAACCAACCCGGTCTCTGAAAACGGGCAGGCTAAAGTACTCGAATATAAGGGACAGGAATATCTCAAACAAAAAGACGGAGACTGGAAGCCCTACGCCAAATAGCATCCATCTTCCTTAAAATTCAGGCAAAAATCCGAAACACAATCATTCCATGATCAACTGTGCACAGATTCTTGCCTGGTCCGCTTGGGCGCCCGGTCTGGCTGACCAGGCTGCCTGGCTTGCCGCCCTCCGCACGCACGGTGCGGACTTTGGACTGCTTTCGAGCGAATATGCTCCATTAAACGCCGCAGAACCCAAAGCACCGGCAGCCCTTGTCCCGCCGATGCTTCGTCGCCGGCTCTCGCCTTTAGGGAGAGCCGCTGCCGAAGCGGCCGCACCGCTCCTCGCAGCAGCCGAAGATAAAAATCTGCCGTGGGTTTATGCCTCCCGCTGGGGCGATCTGCAGCTGGCGGTGGATTCCCTCGAAAGCGTTGCCGCCGGCGGAACCGTTTCGCCGGCCGCTTTTTCGACAAGTGTGCATAATGCCCCTCCGGCGCTCTTATCCATTGCGCTTGGGCATACCGGCAACCTCACTGCGCTTGCGGGCGGTCCTTTTTCGCTCGAAGCCGCCTTTGAATCCGCGGTTGGTCTGCTCTTTGAAGCTCCGCAGGTTCTGCTTATCTGTGCCGACCTAAAGCCGCCCGTACAGACGAACGCTGCCGGCGTGACACATGCCGTCGGGCTGCTGCTTGGCCGTCAACATGAAACAGCCGATCCGAATCAATGGCGCGAGGTGTGTGCGAAAGGTCCCTGCGCAGCCCTGACGACACGGCCGCTGTCGGCTTCCGAAACGTCCGATAATCGCCTCGACACTTTGGGCGGCCCCTCACCGGCACTGGAAGTACTGGCCTGGCTGCTCGGCTCAGACGATCGTACTTTTACGCATTTTGACCGCCATGCGGCGCACATTTGGGCAAAAACCAGCAGACTTGAAGCCGAGACGAGGCACCCATAATGAATGCAGTTTCCATGCATGCCTTCCGCCGCCGAGCGCTCCTTCCTTTTCGTCTGGCCTTTACTGCTTTCGCTTTTGCGCTCTTTGGCCTGGGCGGAATAGTCTTCGGCTTTTTCCTCACGCCTTGGCTCAAGATGGCGGGCGGCACGCCTGAAGAAAAGAAAAGTCTGGCCAGACGGGTCGTAAAACGCTGGTTTGGGCTCTTTGTCAGTGTTGTCACCTCACTCGGTCTCGTACGCATTGAGGTCAAAAACCCCGAAGCGTTCCAGAAAAAAGGAGCGATTCTCGCGGCCAACCACCCATCACTGATCGACATTGTGTGCCTTTTATCCATCGTTCCAGAAGCAACCACTATTGTCAAAGCATCGCTCCTCAAGAATTGGTTTACGCGAGCCCCCATTTTGGGAGCCGGCTACATCCCCAACGACGCCGGTCCCGAAGCACTCGGTCTTCTGGAAGCAGAACTTTCCCGCGGCGTCTCGTTCGTGATTTTTCCTGAAGGCACCCGCACACCTATTCAATTGAGTGAAATTCCCAAGATGCATCGAGGCACGGCGCAGCTCGCACTACACGCCAACCGGCCTATCACACCGGTAAGAATCTCCGCCCATCCTCGCTGGCTCACTAAGGATGCCGTTTGGTGGCGCCTTCCGCAGGAACCGATGGTCCTCACTTTTGAGGCGCTTCCTGAGATCGATGTTCAGACATTTCAAAAAACTTATAATCAGTCTTTTCGCCGCGCTGCCGTCGAACTTACCAATGCCGTCGGCCGGGCGCTTTTCCCACATTTGTGAGTGAAGCGCAGCCGCGATCAAGGCTGCGCTTGCCCGCCGCCGAATCATTCACCTTCAGAGAATCAATCCAGCCATGGACAATCCCCTTATCAGCGAACTGCAGCACCTTATCGTAGAGTCGCTCGCGCTCGAAGACGTCCAACCCGAAGATATTGATCCCGATGAACCGCTCTTTGGCGAAGGACTCGGCCTTGACAGCATTGATGCGCTTGAACTTGGCCTTGCACTCAAAAAGCGCTTCGGCGTGACGCTTACAGCAGAAAGCGAAGAATCCCGCGCCGTTTTCAAAAACGTTCGCTCGCTTGCTGACTATATTGAATCCCATCGCGAACAGGCCTGACTCTTTGCCTTAAATGCCATGACGACTTTTACGCCTCAAGAAGAGAAGGTCTACGCCGCTCTTTCCAAAATCCTTACCAACGAATTCGATATTCCGGCCGAGAAGATCCGACCTGAAGCTCGTCTTTACGAGGACTTTGACATCGACTCCATTGATGCTGTCGACATGATTGTGCAGCTCAAGCCTTATTTGGGAAACCGCACAGTGAAGCCGGAAGCCTTCAAGGCTGTACGCACCCTGGGGGATGTCGTTTCCGTGATTGCCAAAATCATGGAAGAACCCGATCCTGCCGCCTGACACACAGCTGTCAGCCTCAGCCATGGCCCTGCCGCTCAAGGCGGTTCTGCGCGCAACGTTTGGAACTGTTCTCGTCCTTTATCCCTTCTGGGCCTGGTACGGTCTCTCGCACTGGGGACCAGCAGCGGTTGCTGCTGGTCTTGCCGCAGTCACTTTCTGCCGCGCTTTAGTGACAAGGTCGCGGGAGGATTGGGTCCTCTCGGTCATCGCGGTCTGTCTATGCGCAGCAGCTGCATTCTCCGGACTGGAAGAACCCATGCGGTTATATCCAGTCCTTGTCAATGCCTTTCTTCTCTGGGCCTTCGGCACAACGCTTCTCCCCAATCGAATGCCCATGGTCGAACGTTTCGCCCGGATGAAAGATGCTGTGCTGCCGCCTGAAGCCGTTCGGTGGTGCCGAGGCGTTACTCAGGTCTGGTGCGGATTCTTCATTCTCAACGGTGCAGCTGCGCTCGCTACCGTTTTTCTTTCCAGAGAGACGTGGGTACTCTGGAACGGGTGTCTTTCCTATATCGCCATCGGCGTGCTCTTTGCGGGAGAATGGCTTCTTCGTACTATCGTCATGCACCGGCGTGAAAGACAAAAATAACGTTCCGTCATCCTGACGGTTAAGTCGACGAACGGTTTGATACGGCAAACCCTCAGACACCGATCAACGTTGTCTTCTCCTTCCATACCGAGGGCCTCTCCAGAGTGCATTCTCAACCAACGCTTTTTCCATGCAGAACACCATTCTGAGCCGCATCCTTCAACATGCCCCAGCGAACCGCCCTGTTGCAAGAAACACACTAGGCATGGAACTCTCCATGACAGGCTTTCTCGCCGGTGCCGCGGTCTGGCGCAGCACAGCTCAGCATTTGCGCCTGCCTAATGCAGTGCTCTACGCCGAAGATGCCGCTGAACTGCTGCCGGCACTTTTCGGATGCTGGGCAGCCGGTGTGCATGTCATTCTCCCGGGCGATGCGCTTCCAGGAACGCTCGAACGCCTCAGCGCAGCCGGGCTGACCGCGAAAAACACCATGCTTGGGCTCGATGCCGCGGCAATGGACGAAAGCTGCAGTTGGTCGATCATGACCCCTGAATGCCGTTTTTCGGACTTTAACCGCCTGCCGCCTTGCGCAGACCTTCCGCTTTTGGACGACAAAGCAGAACTGTTATCGCTTTTAACGAGCGGAAGCACCGGCGAACCCAAACTCATCAGAAAGCGGCTCGAGCAATGTTTCTACGAGCCTGAAGCGATCCATGCCGGCGTCATTGAACGTACCGGCCAATCACCGGCTGCGTGGGGCGAATTTGAAGTGCTCGGCACCGTAAGCGCGCAGCATATCTATGGGCTGCTCTTTCGCTTGATGTGGCCGCTGATGGAAGAACGCGGCATTGCAGTGGGACCGAGGCTTCACTATCCTGAGTCGCTTGAGGCAGCTCTTGAAAATTGCGCTGTGCGAGGACGCAAGGCTGTCGTCATCAGTTCGCCTGCGCATCTGAAGCGCTTCGGCGACGAGTCTCTCTTCACACCGTCACTAGGCACTGCGGCAGCTGTTTTTTCATCGACCGGCCCGCTCGATGATGCCGGCGCAATAAACGCCAAATGCGCCTTTGGGCACTTTCCCTTTGAAGTGCTCGGCTCGACTGAAACCGGCGGCATCGCTTGGCGGCAGCGACGTTTTACGGATAATGAAAAATCCGCCGTTGCCGCGTCAGCTTGGAAGACCGTTGAAGGGATCCAGGCAGCCGTTAAAGTCGAAAGCCGCTATTTGCCTGCCGGAGAGGGACTCATTGCGCTTTCCGGCCGCCACCTTGACCATGAAGGTTGGATCGACGGTGCAGACCGCATTGCGCTGCAAGACGGTTTGTTTTCACTCCTCGGCCGGGCTGACCGCATCGTCAAAATTGAAGGCAAACGCGTAGCGCTCCCTGAAGTGGAAAAACTGCTGCTTGAAACCGGTCTCGTCTCCAACAGCAAAGTCTTCTTGGAAACGATCCGTGCAGAATCTCAGCGCGATGCACTCCATGCGGCTGTCGTGCTTACGCCGGCAGGCCGCGAACTATTGTTTACAAAAGGCAAAGCTGCACTGCTCGAGCCCTTGAAGACGCACTTGAAGCGATCGCTTCCTGCTGTTGCGCTTCCGCGGCGCTGGCGATTTGTCGATCAGCTGCCTGCTGATCCGCAGGGAAAAGTCACGGTAGCTTGTCTGCGTACGCTCTTTGATCAGCGCCGACCAGAATGGCTGATAGAGACGGACACGGTTGAGAACGGCAAGCGAGTGCTCACACTTCGTTTTGAGGCATCGCTCCAACTGGCGTGGTTCAGAGGACACTTCCCCGACATGCCGATTCTTCCCGGCGTGGCACAGCTTCTTCTCGTTGAGACTGCAGCCCGAGAATTCACCCAAGTACCGCCCGATGCGGCTCCCGCTCAAGTGAAGACACTGAAGTTCCGAGCTGTTATCCGTCCCGGCGCAAAACTGCGCCTGCGGCTTACGCTGCCGGCTTCGATTCCCACTATGAGCGATCAAGATGGTTCCTGGAAACTCGGCTTCGAGTGGCGGCTTATCAATGAGCTGCCTGGTGCCGAAGATGAACTGCAGACAAGCGGAACGATTGAATGGCATCGCGCTCAGGATGAACCTGCCGCATAAAACATCGGGTCTCTGCCGATCCAAATAACGACAACCAATTCCTTCGTGAGAGGCCGTCGGATATCGAACGGCTGCCTAATCCTGCGACGTTCCACAGATTTTGCCGCCGGCGGTTTCCTTCAAGCAGCAGCGAAAAGCATGAAGGTCCGAATCCATCACGCTCCGTCAATCTGCGAATTCGCCCTCGTACTTTCTTCTCCTCATTTCGACTGTTTGAGATGCTCTCACGCGACATTGGACGACTGTCACTCAGGAAACAACAGGGCCTGGCTCAGGCACGCTCTCCCCAAGCAGCATCTCAATGTTTTCAATGCGGTATATTATTTCTGTTTTCAGAGCCGGCACACGTCGGCTCTTTTGTCTTTTGACTGACCGTTTTCCTCATGCCGCCAGTGCCCCGCCAAACACCCGTTGGCTCCTCTCGCCGCTTTGCACATCTGTCGCTTCGTCTGCTGCTCCTGCTCATCGGCATGTTCACAGCGGCTCTTGGCGTAGTGCTCACAACGGTGGCAGACCTCGGTACCACCCCCATCAGCACGGTTCCATATGTCTTCACTGTGCTCACGGGCTATTCATTTGGCACAACCACTTTTTTCGTGAACATTTTTCTGGTTGCGGGTCAGGTGCTGCTCCTTCGTCGGCGGTTTTCGCTCTGGAATCTTCTGCAAATACCGACTGTTCTCATTTTTGGCATCTGTATTGACCTGGCGATGGCGATTGTTTCGCCGCATGCACCGGCCGGATGGTGGACGGGCCTCCTGATGAGCATTTCGGGAAACTTCGTTCTGGCACTTGGCATTGTCATGCAGATTCGATCAAAAACCATTGTCCAGCCGGGGGAAGGCTTCGTACTGGCAGCCGCCGCGGTCACACGCAAGTCCTTCGGTTCAGTGAAGATCGTCAACGACGTCACACTCTCCTTGATTGCTGCCGGCATTGGATTTGTCTGCGCGGGAGAACTCATCGGCGTACGTGAAGGAACCGTCTTGTCGGCAGTTCTGGTCGGGCTTTTCGCCAAATTAATCGTGAAGTTTGTCGATCGATTGGGCGTCTTTGTACAAGCCGGCGCGGCGGCTATTCAAGAACCTCAGCCGCCGCAGCCTCATGAATCAGCGATTACGGCCATCCAGACATCCGAAGAGACTAACGATCAGCTCACAGACGAACGATCGTCCGTTCAAAATCGCCAATAACAAACTCTTAACAAATTCCCGATCATATTGTCTGAGTGCTCTGTCCAAAGTGATTTTCACTTGTTTTATTAAAGTAAGTAAAGACTATCGAAGTCATCACTGCTACAGAATCTACTAACACATCATCATTGACAATAAAACCTGGGTCATGTTGAGGCTGGCCAACTCCTTTTTCAGGCTCAAACATTCCCATAAAATAAAGAGCAGCAGGACGTCGAGCAGAATACTCTCGAAAATCCTCACTTGCAGTCAACATTTCAACATCACAGACGCGTTCGGTCCCCAATACATCTGTTGCGGCCTCCCGAACAATCACAACCATTTCCGAGTCATTTACAACAGCTGGCCCGTTGATAAGCAGATCGTACTCTGTTGAGCATCGATGAGCTTTAGCCGTTCCTTCTGCCACTTCCGCCAACCTTTTGCCCATAAATTTAACGACATTTTCGCTAGCGGCACGAAGAGTGCCAGAAATCATTGCCTCCTGCGGCACAACGTTAGTCGCTGTACCACCATGGATCGTCCCGACAGTAATTAATCGAGGTTCCAAAGGACTCACTTCTCGAGAAACCACAGTCTGAATGCCATCCACGATTTGGCATATCGTTGTTATCGGATCACATCCCAAATGCGGACTTGCACCGTGAGTCCCTTTCCCAATAACCTTTAAGTTAAACCGACCCGAAGCCATCATTGTTGGACCAGATTTAACGTATATTTTTCCTTTACTAAACATCCCCCAAACATGCATGCCAAAAATGGCATCCACATCATCAATAGCACCGCTTCGAACAACATAACCCGCTCCGGATAAAGGTTTTTCGTATATTTTAACCCTAGTTTCTTCTGCCGGCTGAAAAAGCAGCTTCACCCTTCCTTTAATGGAATTTTCATATTTCTTCAAAAGCTTAGCCACACCGAGAAGATTTGTTATATGCGCATCATGCCCGCAAGCGTGCGATACACCTTTAGATTGAGAGCAAAATTCAACCCCTGTTTGTTCTTGAATTGGCAAGGCATCGATATCAGCACGAAGCATGACACAAGGTCTTCCGCTTCCAATCTCAACCATAACTCCAGTTTTTAATGGTCCAAAGCCAATTTGAATATCTGTATATCCAAAATTTTTTAGCTTATTTACAATGTAATGAGTGGTTCTTTCCTCTTTAAATGAAAGCTCGGGATGAGCATGCAAATAATGCCGCCACTCCACCAGTTCTTTTTTGATAACCTCGGCATCATTCTTAATTTGATCAACAGTAATATGATTATTTGAATTCATTTAAATTCCCCAATTAAAAATAATCAGCAACCAAGCGGACTTATTTAATTTAAGAGTAAATAATTTCCAATCATCATTACTATCCAAGCACCTGCCATCGGAATAGCGGTACGACGCACAATGGCTATTGGACTCACACCTGCAGCAGCGGCAACAACGATTGTTGCGCCTGCCACTGGAGAAATGCCTCTTGCAAGACCAGCAGTAAACTGCATAGATGAGATGAGCTGGGTCACATTTCCGCCCAACCCGTTCGCAACATCGGTGGCAATTGAACCCAAACTTGTCAGCGCACCAACACCACTGCCTGTCAGGAAGGAAACCACTGCAATCAGCCCTGAAAGGACTGCGGACATTCCTGTTATCCCCAAACCACCTGCATTTGCGCCATCAAGAAGCAAAGTGATCAGCCCACACAGTTTGATGCCCGTTGCAAATACTTCAGCAGCAATAATCAAAGCCACGATCGTTGAGAACAATGATCCCATGCCTTTGATCATAGCCATAGCATCTTGGAAAACCTGCTTTACATTTCGAACCCGAATCAGTTCGACAATGACGCCTATTACCCAACTCAATAAAAGTGCAGTTACCGTATTTAATTGAATTGCTGAATAACCAAATTTTGAAAAGATACATAATAAAGCAATAGGCAAAACAGGCAAAATTGCATAAGTGGAGGACCTACTTTCAATACCTTATCAGATGCAAATATTGATTCTTCATAAACATCGTCATTTCGACGATCAAAATACCTCTGAACAAAAATATTCAAAATTGCTATCACCAAAATCATTGGAATAGCCACTGGAAGTTGGTAATGGACAAAATATACAATAGGCTCAATATCTGCGATTTTAGCAGCGTATAGTGCAGTTCCTGTCCCCGGCCCCATTCCGATAGTGCCTGAACAAAAAATTGCTGCTGCTGCACCAGCTTTTGAAACTCCCAAATTTAAAAGAATGGGATACATCGTCGTTAAAAGCAACATCGCCATACCGCCGTGACTAGGAACGACTGGCACCATGGCGGCACCAACAAGATAACATAGCCCCAAAACAATATAGGGGCTATGAAGAGCTTTCAGCGGAGAGATACATGCATGTACAAGCGCACCAGAAGCGCCGATGGTTTCCATATATTTTGCAAAACCACCTGCAACCATAATAATCATGCCAATACCGGCAACCTGCTTAATAGCGGCAAGCCGAATGATATCAATAGCATCAAACCAGATTAATCCAGTATTTTTAGCATTTTTAGGAAGAATAGAATCAGCCCCGAACAGAATAGCGAGACCAATCATTATTAACCCTGCAGCAAACAATACAATCACTGTTGGATAACGTTTTATCACTGCCCAGCCAGCGATAAACACAACAACAGTAGCAAGAAGCGAAACAAGCAGAGACATGGCAAAATCTCCTTATAAAAGGAAATGCCAAGAGAAACAATATATTCCTCTAGAGTCGAAGCATCCCCTACGCTTCAATCGTAAAAGAATGTTCTATAGGATCAATAAGTTTTCATGCTATGCAATTTTAAATTGCAGCTCATGCATTCATCCCGTTTAGACTAACCTTCCAACACTTTTAATTCATTTACTATTTATTAGTATACGGATACACTTCAATCGATTTAACAATAGTAGGGGAGAAAATCTCTGTTAATCTTGGGATTACTTCAGAGTTTAAAATATTAGCAAGACTATCAACAATATCTCTATATAGGTCAACAGAAATGTTGGACCGTCCAAGAATATAAACCTTTCGTTCTATTAATGGTGAGGGAACCGAGTAAATCGTCAGCTTACTCAATAATTTTTCATGCTGTAAAAGAGTAAGTGGACGAACAATTGCCCATCCCTTACCGTCAGAAACCAATTTAATGCGAAGTCCATTATTATCAGTTTGAATAGTTCCCATTAACTTTAAATCATGAGTAGTTAAATGTTGACTTTCCAATTGCCCTCCACCACTGAAAGAATAATTACGAATAAATGGTAGGCCACAATGCGCTAAATCTTCCCAACTTCTAAAATATCTTCTAAAATCATATTGTGATTTTGGAAAAATAAGAACAGAGGGTTCTCGCAGAAGGAGGTGACGCCTTAAATCTGGAATTTCAAAACAAGGATTAATGGTTAATATTACATCCACCTCATGAGATAAAAGTCTCTCTACAAGTCTGTCTGCGCCTCCAGTCAAACATATGAACTTTGATATTTTTGACTGCATCACAGTAATGAACTGTGGAACAACATCATAAGAAAAGCTATCTATAAAACCAATTCTTAAGCTTGGATGGAAATTCGAAGCTTCTCGTGCCAAAGCAACTGCCCGTTGCGATTCATTCATTATAGGAATGAGTTCGCTTAATAACTTACGCCCTTCAGGAGTCAATATCAAAGGACGGCAAGAACGATCTACGAGTGTAACCTTTAATTTATTTTCAAGCGTTACTAGTTCACGCGAAATAGAAGAGGTTGACAATCCAAAAATTGACGCCGTCTTTTGAAATGACTTTGTTTTAGCTAGAGAAATAAATATCTCCACATTCCTCGAGAAAATGCCATTCATAGATACATTTTTCATCTCATCCCCTCTGACCCATCATCTTTTGTACATCGCAGATACATCACTTTTTCATGTTTTTAGCTTGAATGTATCCATTGTTCTTCGCTCATTATGCAACCCCGATGCAAGGTGTAGCAATAAATCTTTTGTTTTCAATAATGAAAATCATTCTTAAATACATAGCTCATATTGATGAACATAAGACAGCGATAAAACCCGTCTTCTATAATCATGTTTATCAGGCAACAAATCAAGCCATTGATATAAACAATCACTGACAGCTATAATCAACTAGCGATTATGCTTATACAATTTGGGATACTTGCGCTATCACTAATATGATGCCCGATCTTTACATCCAATTAGATGAAATATGAACTTCATTATTTTGAGTGCTTAATTTCTCATCAAGCAACGACTTGTAAAGATTATGTTTCTCACCTCATCATTTAATAAATGAATTCCGCTCACGTCGGTTCATTTATTCATCAAGCCAAGTATTAACAGATATATCTCTTTGCTGCTGTCTACTGATTGCATAAAATACTTGTGTAATCCTGAATACGTTAAATAGAAAACCCGCCCGGAAAAAAATCCTAGCGGGTCTTCTTTTATGTGCCAACCTAGCCGGTATATCCAGTTAGTCTGCGCAGATGTTGAGCTGCGATTAGGCAGCCTGAATCTTAGGTTTGCGACGGCGCATATTGTGAAGCACGATCACTGCAACAATAAGGAGCCCCAGAGACGTGCCAAACGAGAGCCAGAGATTCCCGCCGGAGAGGCCTGCAACGAGATATCCCACCGCCGAACAGAATGCAACAAGCAGCGCATAAGGGAGCTGTGTTGAAACATGCTCAATATGATTGCAGCCGGCACCTGCAGACGAAAGAATCGTGGTATCTGAAATGGGCGAGCAGTGGTCGCCGAAAACCGAACCCGCGAGCGTAGCAGAGAGAACAACAATCGTGAGCGTGGGATCAATACCCTGAACCACCGGCACAACGATTGGAATCAGGATGCCGAACGTACCCCAGGCAGTACCCGTCGAAAAGGCGAGAAAAGCCGCGATGATGAATACCGCAGCCGGAAGGAACACTGAAAAGTCCCCGCCTGCCGTAGAAACCAAAGATTCAACAAACTGCGGCGTTGACAGTAGGTCTCGGCAGACACCCGAAAGCGTCCAGGCAAGCACCAAAATGATATTGGCCGGAAGCATGAGCTTCATGCCCTCCACCAACCCCTGCATAAAATCGCCAAAAGGCACCAGCCGACGGGGGACGTAGAGCAAAAGCGCAACGAGAACAGAACCGAAGGCTGCCCACACCAGCGCGGCAGCAGCCGACGAATTGCCAATGGATGCAGCAAAACTGTGGTACGCCGGATCCGCGCCCCAATAGCCGCCCGAATACATCAATGCCAGAACAGCAAAGATGATCAGTGCAGTGATCGGAACCAGCATGTCCATTACCGTTCCTCTCGGGTTGGCTTTGGGCGGTTCAGCGCTGCCGCCCTGAATGCCGCCGACATTCCCCTGAAGCGCCTTCTCTTCACTCGTACGCATGGGCCCAAAATCGAGTCCTGTGAAAATGATGAAGAAGACCATGAAGATCGACAGCAGCGCATAGAAATTCCATGGAATCGATGCGATGAAAGCAGCCATGTCGGACTCAAAGACAGCATTGCCTTTAAGTGAAGAGCCCACCGCGGCAGCCCAAGACGACACCGGTGCAATGATGCAGACCGGCGCGGCTGTCGAGTCGATGATGTAGGCAAGTTTTGCGCGCGAAACGTTGTAGCGATCGCAGAGCGGACGCATCACAGTGCCCACGGAAAGGCAGTTGAAGTAGTCGTCAATGAAGATCAGGATGCCAAGACCTGAAGTCGACATAAGCGTCGCACGACGCGATTTCACACGCTGTACAGCCCAGTTGCCGTATGCCTTTGTACCTCCCGACATGCCGACGACATAGACCAAAGCGCCCAAGAGCGACGTGAAGATGAGGATATTGAAGTCCACCTTATCCCCCATCAGCTTGAACGTCGTTTCGAGCGTTCCCATGATGATGTTGGCGTCGGTGCCGATCGCGTAGATAAGCGTGCCCGTAAGGATACCGATCAGAAGTGAGGAAAGCACTTCCTTCGTGAGCAGCGCAAGTGCAATGGCAACGATCGGCGGAACGATCGAAAGCCAGCCAGCGGCGTAGGGTTCCATGATTCTTTTTGTGTGTTTCTTCCACCTCAGGACTGCGTAAGCAGCCTCAAGGCAGTGAGGCGTTGCGGAATTGGAGCGAATGCGAAGTCCTTGCCGAGCACAAAGACCTGAATATCGTGTTCGCCCTTCATATCAAGCTTCGCATTATGCAACAGGATGCTTCAATCTACCTGCAGTCGTATGCCGTCAATTCGCCTTAGCACACAGCAAGGTAAAAAAACGAAGCTTCCTATACAGATATTTCCCCGAAATTGCAACGATTTTCTTAGCGCTCTGCCTGCAAAACTTTGCTTCCATCCGAGCTGCATCAGAACGGCCGGAAAAAAACAGAACAGAAGGATTTGAGCCAATATGACGCACGCAACTGCACTTCAGAACCATCGTCTCATGCTCGGCGGACGAAGCTTCCTCCCGCTGATGCTTGGCGGCATGGGTACCAATATCTCCACAGCCGAACTGGCTTTGGCCGTTGAACGGCTCGGCGGCATCGCGCACCTTTCCGACGCGATGCTGATGGACCTTTCGGATCGTCTATTCGGTACGCGCTTTACTGCCGAAAAGGCTAAACGCACGGCCTCTGAACGCGACAACATGGATAAGAGCGCCGTGACTTTCAACCTTGACAATGTCAAGGAGGCGGCCCGCCGCTATGTGAGCGACGTCATGAGCCGCGCTACCGGCCATGGTCTCGTCCTGATCAACTGCATGGAAAAGCTCACGATGAATGCGGGGCTCGAAACTCTGCGTGCACGTCTGACGGCCGCACTTGACGGCGGCATCGACGGAATCACACTTTCGGCCGGTCTTCACCTCTCGAGCATGAAACTCATGGCCGATCACGCGCGTTTTAAAGATGCGCTCATCGGCATCATTGTTTCCTCTTCGCGGGCGCTGAACCTCTTTTTAAAAAAGAGTGCCTCCACAGGACGACTGCCGGACTATGTTGTGGTTGAGGGACCGCTTGCCGGCGGCCACCTCGGCTTCGGCATGGACTGGGCAAACTATTCGCTTGCCGACATTGTGAAGGACGTGAAGGCTTTTCTCGCCAAAAGCAGTCTCAATATTCCGGTCATTGCTGCTGGCGGCATTTTCACCGGCGGGGAAGCCGCCGAGATGATGAGCGATACCGGCTGTGACGGCATTCAGGCTGCAACCCGTTTTGCCGTTGCGCAGGAGAGCGGCCTGCCCTATGCCGTCAAGCAAGCCTATTTCAATGCGAAGCCTGAAGACATCGTCGTCAACCACCTTTCACCCACTGGCTACCCGATGCGCATGCTTCGTCAGTCTCCGGCCATAACGGGTGACATTCGGCCAAATTGTGAGGCCTACGGATATCTTCTCAATCATGGTGACTGCAGCTATCTGAAAGAATGGCGTCTTCGTCAGGAAGCCGCTGCCAACGGTACACCTGCATCTGAAATGCCGGCCAAAGAAAAGTGCTGCCTCTGCACCTATATGCGCAACTACAAAGTATGGACGTGCGGCACCAGTGCCGCGCGCCTTCATGAAACATCGGTCAGACAAGCTAACGGCGAATGGATTCTGCCAACTGCAGCCGACGTTTTTCACGACTACATGCAGTCGACAGGCAGCGAAATTCTGCTTCCGGAAGCGGCGCGAGAATACCTTGCCCAGAGCCGTATTCCAGAAATGATCGCCTCCGGTGCACAGCTGCTCTCCGGCGTGAACCGCACTGTGGCAGCGTTCTGACCGCTCTATTTCTGTTTCCTTTCGTTGCTTTGAAAAAGGCTTGAGCCAGTTCAACGTTCTTAGAATGAACACTCATCGCACCGTCAGCGGGTGCTTTGCCGCCCGCACGGTTTGACTGCGACCCATTTCAAGGAGACTAAGTGATGACAGAACTTACTGCCGGCATGGAAGCACCGGACTTTACGCTCGAGAGCGACGCCGGTACGCCGGTTTCGCTCTCGGCCCTGCGCGGCAACGGCGTCGTGCTCTATTTCTATCCGAAAGACAATACGGCGGGCTGCACGACTGAAGCTCAAGGGTTCCGTGACCATCTCGCCGACTTCAAGGCTCTGGGCTATGAGGTGCTCGGCGTCTCGAGAGACAGCGTGAAGAGCCATTGCTCGTTCCGCGACAAGCAGAACCTCAACTTTCCGCTGCTCTCCGACAAGGAAGAAACCGTCTGCAACCTTTATGGCGTACTCAAAGAAAAAACGATGTACGGCCGCAAGTGTTTCGGGATTGAGCGCTCCACATTTGTCATTGATCCTCAAGGCAAAATCATTCATGCCCTGCGCGGCGTCAAAGCCAAAACGCATGTGGATGAGCTGCTTGAACTCCTCAAACAGGCCTAATTGATTTGGAGGCTGACTGCCTGAGCGGAAGTTTCTTCGGCGCACAGTTGCTGTCGAAGGCTTCCGCTTTTTTTTTCGTGATTGAAGCTCTAGTGAATATCCCAAATGCAAAAAATCCCGCGGGCCGCACGACCTGCAGGATCTTTTGGAAAGGATGGGGTGGGAGATGGGACTCGAACCCACGACAACCGGAATCACAATCCGGGACTCTACCAACTGAGCTACACCCACC
>ENA-ORUA01000704-ORUA01000704.1-human-gut-metagenome-genome-assembly--contig:-NODE-704-length-34322-cov-9.120553_pt1 | contig 34322 bp, 38 predicted proteins | sample MGYA00242076_ERZ509201 | MGnify/ENA primary metagenome ERZ509201 (study PRJEB26280, sample SAMEA2338863) | human gut metagenome | biome: human gut; feature: human-associated habitat; material: faeces...
CGCATCGGCAGCGGCCGCTTCTGAAACCAACGCTGTTTTCAACACATGATACAATCCCGTTTCCGGATCTTTCACCACGATCACGATCGGAGGAAGCTCGTCCAACGACTTGCCATTGAACAAAGCGTTCCGCAAATCCCGGCGGTCAATCGTCCCACCGCCGATCACATCCTCAATAATCTTTTCAATTCCGGGAGGATACTGGAATTCTCTTTCTCTTTTTCTGTACATAACGTTACACTTTTCTTGGATTATTCAATACCCAGGTTCACCACACCGGGATTATTCGCACTCTTGTCGGCATCCTGATCCATCAGCTTCGCCCAATCCGCCTCGGAACGCTCCGGAAGATTCACGGAACCGGGAGCGTAATCACCACGGGCCACGGCATCATCGATCGCCTTTTGCTGGATTCCGGTAAACTCTTCGGAAAGCGCCTTGATTTGATCCTCGATAGAGGTTTCCGAAGCCAAGTCCACACGTCCCAGCCAGTTATCCGGAAGACCGGCATCCTTCAACTGCTTACGGACTGTTTCTTTCTTAGCCTCGTTTGCCGAGTTGGTAATGGAATCGCCCACCTTCTTAGCCATATCATCGACGCTCTTCCTCATACTTTCCAGATAAGCTTTCAGTTCCGGGCTAAGATCCTTCAACAGCTCTTCTTCCGTTTTCTTGTTCTTATCCGGATCTTCTACCGGTTTACCATCCTTCAACCCATGCTTGGCTTCATAAGCGGCGACAGCGGCCGTTTCAGCCGTAGTCTTAGCTTCATTCTCCGCTTCTTGGATTGCCGGAAGAATATTATCCTTGAACAGGTCCACGAAAGCCTCCATCCCCTCGGCTTTCTCAATCTTGAACGTCTTTTGAATACGTTCCGCATACTTCTCCGGCACGCCTTTTGTCTTACATGCCGCTTTGATTAAATCTAAAATTGTCATAAGAGTTTTCTGTTTAAAATATAAGGGAGAGAAAGAAAATTCCGGGTATAAAAAAAGCCCACCGGACAACCGGCAGGCTTCATTTCAATTATTCCTATAAGAATCTATCTTGTCAAATCATGTGATTGGATCTAAGCCATTGTTTGCCAGAAGGCGTAAGGCAATAGATCAAAAATGCGGCACAAGGTATGCCTATCACGGCGAATCCAATTATAGCTCCCATTACTTATCCTCCTTTTTCTTATTCGTTAATACCAATCCTGCTATTAAGGCTAAAATAGAAGACGTAAAGCCTAGGCCATAAATCAGCCACTTATTATCTTCCATATCCTTGAATAAAGACGCTACCACTACACCTGTAAAGATATATTTCGAGACATCAATCAAATAGTTTCCTAATTTCTCTTTCCACATAACGCAAAAATAGCACAACAAGATGAAAACGCAAAGGTATTTCTATTTTTTCTTGTGGGATTCAGAATTAGTACTCATCTTTGTAGTGCTTATCATATTTAACTAACGGATGCGGGTAGGATTCGCTCGTATTGACAATGCCGAGCATTTTTTATGCCCGTACATTATTGTATAACGATATTAGGTATTCGTGTACCCCTGTGTGGAACTGTAATGGAACCACAGCATCCGTTGGAATGTGATAAGCAGCAGGAAAGGCACGAATGCCTTTTTTATTGAACTTGATTATGCTTATCAATTCCAACAATTCTAATACCGCCAACAATAGTAACGGCAAAAGAACGGCCCAACCCTCCGAAATGGGAAAGTACTCCACTCCAGAACTGCAAGCCGCATTCAATACCGGTCGAGAGATAGGAAGAACCGAAGGAATGCTATACTACATCAAACATGCTTCCGAAAATATGCAAAAGGAAGCAGAGAAGCTAAGTGCAAAATTACAAATGCAAAGAGCGAAAGTATAGAAGGTGTCATCAACTGCCACAGGAAAAAGTTTTTCTGATTTATATATTATCTCAGAAAGACGTTACGTGGCAGTTACGTCAGTAGGAAATTTAGAGGGCATCGGGTGTATTCTGTAAACTGCCACTTTACTACAGAATCCCCTTTGCCCTCGCCTTTCTTCGGAAATATGAAAAATTCATCATTTAACGCAAAAGAAATTGCAAAAGTAAACAATGTGGCTATCATGGCAAGTAATGATCCAAGACAACTAGTTCCTATCAAACCTATTTGTGATGCTCTCGGCATAGATGCCAAAGCTCAACGTAATAGAATTGATCGTGATGAAATATTAAATTCAACCGGGGTCATCATGACCTCGGTTGCAGCAGACGGGAAAGAACGTGAGATGTATTGTATTCCCCTTCGATATGTCTTTGGTTGGTTATTTTCAATCGACACAAACCGTGTTGATGAAGAAGCAAGACCCTCAGTCATTAAGTACAAAATGCAGTGCTACGATGTATTATATGATCATTTCTCCTCTTACGCCAGCTTCGTCAACCAGAAACAGAAACGACAGGCTGAGGATTGGGCACGTATTCAGATCTTGAAGAAAGAATTCCATGAAGCCAAAAATAAGCTAGCCAAAGCCACAAAACAAATGAATATGACCGTGGACTACTCATTTGAGCAATGGAAGGCTAACGGGAAACAGCTTATTCTTGACTTTGACGATTAAAATTCCTAAATCGTTAGACAATTAGGAGATTATTTATATTTTTGCAAAAAGAGTAGTCTGATAGATTCAGCCGTGGATTGTAGTTCCACGTGTGATGGTCTATCGGGCTACTTCTTTTTTATACCAGTCAAAACCTTATCACTATCCGATATACTATAAAGGACCGCTTTTCCTGTTATATCTTCTCTTACAATAATCCAACTTTTCTCACCTTTCAAGTCAATTTCAAAGACATGAGAATATTTGATCATAGGATTATCCTTGTGGTATTCGGTATACCCCTTGTAATCCGAACCGGCGAATACCGCTCCTATATTTTTAATCAATTCGTTTTTCTCTTTCTTGAACTTATGAGGCTGATTCAAGAACTCTTTAATAGACTTTCCTGTCATTTTAACTTGTATCGGAAAATCTTTATGAGAGAATGAGCTATTTAACAAAGACTGCTTAGCCCAATTTTGTAGTTCTTTTGCCCTATCTTTTGAATATTGAATTGAAATACTATCTTTTTCTACTTTTCTATCACTAAGCAACCATTCCGCGAACTCCTCATGATCCATCATAATCGGCGTAGATATACAAATACAAAACGGATGCCATCCTGTAAACTTGAAATCTTTCGAATATTGCCCCGCCTTTGCATCACACACAGGACACAGGCCATGATTCGATGGTGAACGTTCCACCTCTATACCGGTCACGAAGTCCATATTCTGCCAACGCTCGTAGTCGGCAGTACGAAACGCTTTATTTGTTTCCGTCGCAGCCAAGCGAAGAGCATTTTTATAAGACGAGCGATAAACACCCTGCCCCGGATGATAATCTTTCATCGGCTGGGATGGGACCAATTTGCCATTCGCGTCCCTTACACGGCGGAAACGACGGTTGGGTTCGTTTAGTAATTGCCGTATATCTTGGCTGATCAACGCTGCCGGACGACCAGAGGACAAACCCGAAGAAAGATAATGTTCCAGATTATCCATAGCTCCGTCCGTTATATCCCAGACACGGGAGGATATGGTTTTACCAAATTCATCCTTACGTTTCAACAGGGTATTCAGCGCATCTGCACTTCTGGAAAACATCTTATCCTTCAACGTACTGGATATGGCCATATCCTTGATATAACCTGTTACCAGTTCATCCGCTTTCCTATTGCCTAAATTCCAGACATCGGTAACCGTATTGGATATATTGCTTACGAGCTGCGTATGCAGGTCATCCAACAGACGTTCGATTTGCTTCTCTATGGTAGCGTTGCCTATCCATACACGGTCACCGCCATGATCCGACCATTTAGCCAGAAGAGGTCCTACCCTACGGACAAACTCGTCAAACGAATACTTTATGCTACCTTGTTGCCGGAACAGACATTGCAGGAATTGTCGCTCATGAAATGATAGTTCTTTCATTCTCCATATCCCATTGTTAAGCCGATCATATTATTGCGTTGCGCTGCTGTATCTTCCTCTTCCTCCATCAGCTTCATTTCTTCGTCCAAGTCTTCTGTTAGCGGAGAATGAGCCGTAACCGTGCGCTGAGCGTTGATCGGTTTACCTCCATTGGCAAGGGACAGAGTTTGCAACGTCTCGGACAGATCTTCCGGCAAAATGGAACCAAATTCCACATCGATCAGGTTGTTCACCAATTGAGAACGATACTTGATGTTGGTAATATTGCATATCCCGGCCAACACGACCGACACACAACGTTGTACGACCGGACCGAATGTTTCCATGTTCTCACTCGCCTTGATAGTGGCATCCATCAGCATGAATTTACGGGCAACACCGGACAGGTTACCAATGCCTTTCAAGTTATCAAAAGAAAGATCAGGCGTGGATGTACCGGAAAACAGCTCGCATTTGGTTTCTTCCAACTCTTTATCCACAGATGGTTGAGAGCCGTTCCAAGTAAGGTATTCCGCATCGCCATGATACAATTGTTGCGTTTCCGGATGTACTTTAGACGTAAAAGACAATTCTTTGCCGACAGTGTCTTTAGTCGGCAGGTCAGCCACATCGAATGTCTTCAACATCGGATCACCATAGTAATCATTTGTATCCACCATGCGAGAAATACGCATTTCACGAGCATCCATCAGAAACGCTACTTCATCCCATTCAGGTTGGAATACATCGGCATACACAACCGGAATTTTCCCAAATAGATTGGGAACCTCTTTTATCACCCAGCCACCCATTTCATCGATAGCCGTAATAATCTTATCCGCCATCCAAATCGTGCAGCTGTTCCGGATCATACCATTAGAGTTCACTTGGTAACGATGGATAAAGGCATCCATATCATCGTTATCGTCGAAATGGGGATAAAATTCAGAGAAAGTATTTTCATTACGGGGAACAGAAAGTGTTTTTACTTTTAACTCCGTAATCAATTTGCCGTCTAATCCTTTGGAGGTATACGGATAGAACACAAGAGCAGCCTTACTTTCAGAAAGCACCTTGCGAGCGAATGACTTCAAGACGGATTGCATCTTCAACCGGCGTTCCCATACACGCTTGAACTCTTGAAAGCCATCGTTTTGATCAGCTCCGGTAATCGTCATTTGTCCGCCGAACAGGAAAGCGACAGAGGTACGCACCTCCTTCTTCGGAAAGTTGGTTACGATACGGGCCACATCTACGATCTTATCAGGAAGGCGTACTGGTTCACCATTTTTATCCACCAAAGTATCCGAATAGACTTCTAAACGCTTAGGCTCACGCCAGCCAACAGAAGTTTTACGTCGCCGGCGCTCACCGTGGTATTCTCTGTAATATTCTCTTGGTTCCCGGTATTCAATCGTATCGACACATAACGTACTGACTACCTGCCCAAAATCTTCATTCGCAAGAATTTCGCTTATACTTGGCATAATTGTTTTATGCTAAAATATAAAAGCAAATAGTTTTTCGCTGTCAATACGACCAGTCTAGACAAGTTCACTTTGAAATGTAAAAACCAAGAACACATATCAAAACGCAAGTATGTGGCAGAAAAATATCGGGATTTTATCTAACACGTGTCACAAATATCAGAAAAACACTTTCATTTTGCCAATTATCGTCCTCTTGCTACCCGACGTACAGAGTTAGCCTTGCACAACCCAATAAACTCTACATTCTCGGCAAGGATCGTCATTCCGTCAGGTGCGTCGTCATGCTTATTGCCTCCCTCTTTCTTGTAACCGGTAAGCGCTTTCATAAAACGGTCGTAGTCCGAACCTTTCTTATACTCGCTTTCTTCCAAGAAATAACAATGCTTCTTGATCCAACCAGACTTCAACAAGATACGTGTATCCTTATTGGCTGTTGTCGGTTTCGCCTGAATGATACATTTTTCATTCTTTGCCTTTACAGCCTTACGGACATTGAGGGCGAACAAACGACCACCGTTGTTACTCTCGATACGCATATTGTCGCAACGGGTATCAAGGATCAAGGAAACCAGCTTCGGTTCGGTAATCTCTACATTATCCTTCGTAAACAAAACATCGGTAATGAAATACTTCGTACCGAATACTTTGGCAATCGGCGCACAGAAATCATCGTCTCCCTCATCGGCCACATCGGTAGCTCCAATAACACCGTCCTGTTGCTTGCCCTCAATATCAGCCAATTTAAATCGGTTAAGCTCCGATTTCGGGAACAACAACCCGATTGCCTCGATTGGATCTTGCATATACTCGGCACACCAAATGGAATCATCCGTTTCCTCACGCAATTCGTGATAATACTCTGTCGTATGTACCTCCTCACAAAAAGAACGGTCGTTCTCATCCAAGGCGGCGATACGAATGATCTCGTCATACTTTCCCATTTCCTCCATACGGCCGAGAACGTCCGTAGCCGACCAGCGGGTACCGATGTCGATTGAGCAACAATTCCCTTCGATACGGGAATCATGCGTTCCCTGCTTCCACGACCAGACCTTTTCGTTATTGGTGTCAGATAGTGCATCCTCCAAACTCTTATACAAGTCGTCGGTCATAGCCAACATAGAAGCACCGAAGCCGATCACCGTACCGCCTACACCAGCCCCGAAGTAACTCACCTGCCGGGCAGCTTCCAAGCTCCAGCCATGCACGTTCTGTTTATCACCACGCAATTGTATATCTGGGAAGATTTCCTTAAACCGGGAAGAACGGACGATGTCGCGCGTGTCGTAAGACAGCTTGTTATACAGCGTATCGGAACAGCAGTTGCGCATGACCGACTCTTCCGGGAAGTGGCCAAGCATCCACGAAATGAACAAGGATGATATATAAGACTTCCCGGCACGTGGCGGCATGGAGACGGCCAGCCGGCGGATCACACCCGACAGATACGATTCGTACACCCGGGTGAAAGCATCTGCCACCTTCTTTAAGAACAGACGCTTAGCAAAGAACTTAGGGTCATGATATAAACAATAGGCCCAGAAATCATTCCGAGCCTCCCGTTTGCGCAATATGGTCGCCGCCTTTGCCTGCCTAATCAATATTTCTCTCTTACTCTTTTTCGCCACGGATAATTGCTGCTAGTTCTTCATCCGACATCGATTCCAATTCATCCCCCAGCTTAACAAGGTTCTCGACCTCTTTCTTATCACGCCACTTAGCCGGCTGCCGGTTCTTCAACCAAAAAATAGCGGCTGTCGTATCCGGAGGATAATGCTCGATATACTCTACTTTATCCGTAATCCGGCCCTCATTGGTAGCGAACTTCGTTGCCTTGGCATCGTAGCCAATCGCACGACTGTAAAGTCTCGAAGCGACATTAGCATCAGCGACAGCCTTTCCCTTTTTTAAGGACTCAAGAAATTGAGGGAACTTCTTCTTCCAACTATTAAGCGTTTGTTCTGAGACAGAGAAGAACTCGGCTATTTCTTTATCTGTTGCACCTAACAAACAAAGCTTTAGAGCCTGCTCTGCATATTCTTCTCTATATTCAGATTTACGCCCCCTACTTTTCTTTTTTACTTCATTCTTCTCTGTCATAATTAACCAAAACTAACGAATCGGGACAATTCTGCCCTCAATTCAGGTAAACTTCCATTATCAAAATAGAAAGAAGAACGCATTTTACCTTCTTTCTTTACACCACGCATCGACTTACACAAGTGTTCCCCTTCCAATACGATACCCATTGCTAAAGGCGGATATTCCGAACCTAACGCTTCTTGGAGCATCACGATGATATCTTTCGCTAATCGCTCTTGTACCTGTAACCGTGCCGCACAATAATCAACGACACGACCAACTTTCGATATGCCCAGTATCTTACCTTTGGGATTAGGAATATAAGCAAACCAATACTTCCCAAAGAAAGGCATCATATGATGTTCACACATTGAATAAAATCCACCTGAATCCGCGATAACACTATCACAAGAAAGGCCATCCACGCCATTTGGGAAGACCGTTATTTTAGGCACTTGTGACAGATCATATCCACGAAAGATCTCTCCCCACATTCTTATGATACGATCCGGCGTTCCCCTCAATCCCTCCCTGCAAGGATCCTCGCCTATAAAAGAAAGGATCGTTCTTATCGCACATTCAATATCTTGTGTGTTTGTAAGCTTAACTTCCATTTCGGATGCTCTTTAATATAGTTAATAACTTCCTTCGTATTCCGGCCGGAACAAGGCTGCAAATAATATACTCCCGCTGAATATTTATCATATTGCGACATATCCTGTCCGGTATAGACTACCTTCAGTTCATTCGGGTTGATCACGACTGTTTTACCGCCCTCTTTTGGGGAACACGTAATCCAGTCTATATTTACAGGTGGAACCAAAGTTCCATTTGTCTCAATCTGAACAAATCGGCCAGTGGCCTTGATCTTATCAACCAAATCATATGTAACCTGCATACAAGGCTCTCCGCCTGTCAATACGACATGCAAAGCCGGATAACGCCTTATTTCCGCAATAATCTCATCATCACTTAACATCTTGCCTTCTTTGTGTTCCGTATCACAGAACGGGCACCTCAAGTTACATCCAGAGAAGCGAACAAAAACAGCTGGCGTACCAGTAAAGTAGCCTTCACCTTGAATGCTGTAAAAAATCTCATTTATCTTCTTCATACCACGCTATATTATTCTCTGATTCCTGAACCATCACCTTAAAACATTGAGGTATCTGGTCACAGATCCACTTCGCTATATTTTCCGCTGTCGGATTAAACGATAATACCTCATTCAAGTTCTTATGATCTAGTTTCTCCTGGATCATTCGCTTGACATGGGCAAAGTCGACAACCATACCATCTGGATTCAACTGTTTAGACCTGCACCAAACGATTACGATCCAGTTATGCCCATGCAAGTTCTCACACTTACTCGCATAAGAGAGACTCAGACGATGAGACGCCGATATCTCTAGACGCTTACTTACTGTATACATACGATTTTTATCGATAAAGAGTTAATACCTGTCTTATCTCTTCCTCCTCCCGTTTCCGGCCATACTCGCCAGATTCGATCAAAGGAAGTATTTCATGTTTTATATAAGATATATTCCTGCCGATTACATCCATGGAAAACGGATATCCGTTCAACGCAAAAGCAATAAATTTACGGAAACACGGTTTACAGTTCCAACATTCGTGCCCATCAACAGGAGCATAACAACTGAACGATGAACTAAACGCTTCACTAATATTACCTCCTTGAGCTATATATTGCTTCAACAACTCAGTCTTGGTATATGCTTTATAGTCCAAGTTTATCTTGATCGTTCGTTTTTCTGTCCAATGTTGTTTTTGGTAGAGATAGCCGAGTAAGTCCTCATACAACTCGGCAAATACAGGCGATTTATCAAGAACACGGTCACCCGCTGTCGCTCCCAAACAGATTTCATCGCCATAGTTCGTCGCAATACCGATCAAATACATATTCCTGAGAGGGATAATCTTATCTTCACGTTCCCACTTTGATAAATCCAACCTCTCAATGATGGTATCATCCGGAAGACGCTTCATTTCCTCTTTTGAATAACGGGTATTCATATCGACATAAAGCCTTATATCCGGTTTCCAGAGTTTGTCTATCAACCAACTATCCATACCTCCTGAATACAGAAGGACTTTCTTGTTATAAGTATCGTTCCGCATACCTTTGAAATTTTATCCACTCATTAAAATTGTGTCTATTCGATAAATCATGGTTCTTAGCCCTCATCCCTTGGGGAGGATTACGATATATCATTTGCTTGCCATTGAAGAAATAAATCTGCCCAAATCTGGAACCGGACAACCAAGTCGTACTATCAACGCTATCAAACTTCAAAAAAGGAAGAAATATCGTATCTGTAAATCCAAGCCCATGAATACGGGTACCGACAGAGTGAGCTTGATCGATAAACCATTTTAATATCATGGGATTACCTCTTATCCGCCTACCCTCTTCCATCGCAGAGGTCGTACCGATCGCAACATAGGGATAATCTTCACACATCCGAATAAAATAATCCTTCCCCCGGCTTGCATGCCAAACAGGAATAGGCCGCCGCCCTGTACGATCTTCCAAATATTTACGGTAATACTCGACCTTCTCCAGCCCTACAACAACATCTATATCCAGCTCAAAGAAGCGTTGAATGTTATTTTTCAGAACAAAGTCAGCATATTTCTTGACATAGCCATCCCAATCAAAACTGTTATTCTTTCCGGAAAAGGCTGAAAACGCACCGCTATCAAGAATATGTTTCTCTTGACAGACATAACCACCATAATGTCCCGATTTATGCTCCCAAAAAGAACTTAAAAGATAGATATCTTTCGTGTCGAGATTCCACCGTTTGGCACAAGACTTATAACCGGCAAGGTATAAGATCATAACTCTATTTCCTTTCCACAATGGGGACAAATCATAGTCTTTCTCTTATTCTCCACCTTGTCTGCTCCCTCAAAAAAACGATCCACATCTGTCGGCATATCATCAAATGGAAGCTCCAACTCCCAATCACCAAGTTCGTCAATACCAAAATCTTCAACTACAGCTGCAAAATCGAACATAGAAGTATCTGATGTATGGTTATCAGCCAGAGCCAAAAGCTTTCTTTTTTCATCCTCTGTAGACAAATCCGTTCTTCTGATCGCTATCAATTCATTTCCATCAGACTCAACAATTCGGACTTTCAACCCCAGTTCTAAAGCCTGCTCATAAACGCCATTCCCAGCAATAATAACATCGTTCTTATCCAGAAGAATAGAACGACCGGTTCCACAGTCCTCCAGGCTCTTTTTAATAAGTCTTTTATTCTTATCCGTGTGGATACGATAATTCCGAGGGTCATACTTCAATTCAGCCATAACTTTTATTCTAAGATATAACAGAGGAAATCTATTAACCAAGATACTGCTGCAGTTCCCGAATAGCCTGCTCCACACTCCGAACAATCACATACTTACTACCTGCCATTTCAACTTGGCGTTGGTATTCCTTTTGCTCTGCAGACTGTTTACCTGTAGATGTCTTGAACTCTAGACAAAGAGAAGCATATCCCTTTTTCGGTATCTGAAGGATTACATCGGCCACTCCACGTTTAACACCTTGGCGCTTCATATTAGCCGCTTCTATTTTATGCCGGCTACCACCGTTCGGGACAGCAAAAAGAAGTCGATCCGGTAGGTTCGGGAAGAATAAAGGAACCTTATTGAAAAACTCCGACTGAATCCGAGCTTCTTCGTTATCATGGTTTTGCTTTTGTTTTGGAGGGTTCTTTTTATCAGAGTAGCAATTATAACAGATATACCCTTCTTCAGTTTTGATCACAGAAACCGTTTCCCGGCCACAGGCTATACATTTTTGCGTTTTCATATCTTAGTTTCATATAAGATATAAAGAACAGAAAGAAAGCCCTTGGTAATCCTGATGGTTTTCTTAACTCACTTCTTTCGTGATATGAGTCAAAATGGAAGCGTTTCACGATACACAAGCAACTTGCCGATCCGTAATAAAAGTCTCTTCCATCCGCATAATCCTTCCACCAAAGAAAGGCAAAACGCATTTTCCGGCTTCGATAGTAATTGATACAATATGTTGTTCCTAAATACGGATCACCTATCAGTTCTAAACAGAAACTGTCACTATCTCTTGAGTATTTAAATCTTCACTTGATGAATTTTTAGATATTATTTAATAACTTTGCATCGCTTTTATAGCTATTAATCATTGTTTCATAAAAAAATCTGAATATGAGAAAACTGAAGACAAGGAGTTGTTGGTTGTTTTCCAAATTTTTATCAGATAATTTCAAAAACTCTCAGATAAAACCGACAATGATTAAGAATAAATGGTGCTTCAAACTCAATTTATTTGGAATATTCCAATTTGAGAGAAGTCGAGAGTGGGGATACTAGTTTAAGTTAGAACACCACTGTAGAGTGGAGATGCGGGTGCAAGTCCCGCACTCCCTTATTCTAATTTCACTTCTTTTTAAAGCCATATATCAAATTATTATTCTATTTTTGCATTTCCTGTGAAGTCCCAACAGGAAGTTACTAATGGGCATTTTTTATTATGAACAAATATTCACTATTTATTGCAGCCTGTAAAGGTGCTGCAATGGTTGGAGGATTAATCTACCTGTATGGTAGAGGAGAGTTTTCATCTGCACGAGGAGCTTACAATTATTGTAAGCGTACAGGTGATACAGATGGAGAATTGGCTATTTACAATTGCGTTGTAAATTACAAAGGCCAAAAAGTGTATTAATTTTTACCTCCCGGAGAGAACAGGTTTCTCTCCGGGGGCTAGTCAAACATAAAATGATTTTGTTGTAATTATCTGTATCATATTCAGATTTTATACAATAACTATGTGTGTTATTATCTAACAAATAGTAAATTGTAATAATACAACAATAAAATCCACTTATTTTTTATTAAGTGAACCTCTATTGTTTATGATAAAACATTAGATGTTCACTTTTTTTGTGATTTGAAATATCCATTAATCTATTTAGTCCTTAGGATTGTTATATATTTGCATCAAGTTTAATTTCAATAATTTTTTATGAAAACAAAATATCTACTGGCTAGTTTCATTGTCGCTATGGGAATTAGTTTCTCATCTTGTGCTACTCGTGTTTACGTGAACCATAAACCAAACAAGGTAAAAACGATTCCTCCGGGACAAGCTAAAAAGATCACTGGTGAAAAATCCGCTAAGCGACACGCTCCAGGACATAACAAATAATCTTTAGAGCTATCTGAAAACAACAGATAGCTCCTTATTTTTTAATTTATAGCAACCCTAGCTAATACCTAGGGTTGCCTAATTCTTTACTTGCTTCGAGAAGCTTCCAGAACCGGAAGGTTAGTTTCTGTAGGAATGTAAATAACCGTCTTGTCATTGAGGTTATTTTGCTGGCGAACCCACAAATACTGAATGTATGCAGGCGTGATACTCCCGTTCTCAATCTTGATGGCTTCTGCAGCACCTTTGGCACGTTCCACTTCAGCTTGCGCATTCAACTTTTCTGCTTCCAAATTGGCTTTTGCTTCTTCAATCTTGATACGTCGGTTCTGTTCTGCTTTGGCGAATTCCGCCTTTCCTGACATTTCTTGTTGCCAAACATTGTATCTAGGACATCCATACATGCCACCAAAAACTACGATCATAATCGTCCAAACTACCACGGTTCCAATAAATGAACCAATTGCTTTATCACTCATGTTAATAATACGGTTGACCTATACACCATAAGGTTCAATTATTTTTAGATTTTAATTTGTCTGCTCTTCTCTTTAAGCTAGTGGCCAATTCATTAAAAGCCAAATTAATCAAATCACAATCTTTAGTTGAACGAATAGCGTCAGACACACGATCTAGTTCAATAAGAATGTCTGCACTATTAGCAAATACCTATAATGCCAATATTTTCGCTTCTCTTTTAGTCATATCGCTCTATTATTCACAAAGTCCATAATAACTCATACAGTTTGTTGCCACATCGTCATCATCGAACAGAGAACCACAGGCATGTTTACTTTGTACATATCGAACGACATCACCTATAAGCGGATATTCACCTTTGTAATGTTTTGATGATATTTTATTTGGTCCAAAAAAACTGCTATTGAACTGTTGTTCGAGTCTTGAAATGTGATTTATCATGTCCGGGTCTTGAACACTGATATTGTATATATCTTGTTGCGAAGCCATAACACATGGATAACAACCTACCCGTTTATATCCCATCCGATATAATGGATTAGGTTGCAATCCATTATCAAGAATATAGTCTATCACCTGTTGTGCTGACCAGTCGAATACAGGTCGCAGAAGATCATCGGAATGTTTTGATCTAAATCTCAACACGTCTTTACGCCTATAAGTATGGTATTTGTCTTTACCATTTTTGTCTTTTCCGTACGGTTGCACATAATACTTGAAATAGGTACATTGCTTTTGCATTTCTGCTCGTTTGGAACTTTCTGCGGCACGTATGCCCTGTATAATCAATATATCATCATTTACTTCATCAAGGATGTAATCAATCATTGGAATCGTTTTAAGTTCCGATGTACAGAACCGCCGTTGTGACGATGGCCAGCGAGATTTCTTTTTCGCCAAGTCAACCATTCCATCAAATTTTTTTGATTTGATCGTGACAAGGTTCAAATCTAGTAGCCGACGTATCTCTTCAATATATTGATAAGTCAATGGATGCTCCCAACCGGTATCGCAAAACACCGTGACAAAGTTTTTTGTCAGTTTGTTGCGAATCCAAAGCAAAGACGCAAGACTATCTTTTCCGCCACTGAATGTCACTAGCACTTTCATTTGTAGCCTCCCTTCCTCAATTGTTCAATAACAACTGGTACTACACGAGTAACAGCATAAAAAGCATTATCCGTCAATTGGCGTTGCCATGCCGAAAAACGGGGTGACCAACGAAAACCGTTATGTTTGAGATTTGAAATAACATCAGGCCGTGGTTTTGTATCAAAAACTATCTGAACTCTATCTTCGGAGTAATTCTTAATTACCCGGCCACCATCAAAAAGTATTTCCACATCTTTTTGGTTCTCTTTTTCTGCCTGTTTTGATATAGATTGATTTGCAAGTTCAGCGAGTTTCCAGAATTTATGGCGATTGGTAAAAATTGGTTTAACTCGACTTTCGTTTAAGGATCTGACATATTCAATCGCTTTGTTCATCAAATCGACCTTTCCGTTTCTTGCAATCGTTTCCAGCTTATTATATAAATTGGTTGGTAAAAAATGCTCATCGATCATTCTCTTTACACGCATCCACTCTTCCTCCGCTTTCTGATCTTCCGGTTTTGCCTCCTCTATCCTTCGAGCTATCGACTTGAGCGCTTTTTCTCTCCACGCTCTAAATTCATTGACAGCATTGTCATAGTAATTATTCATCTTCTCATTTCGTCTTGACGGAAAACGGGCTGGCCCTGTTATCATGGCGCTCATTATACGAGAATGCTTATTGAACAATATTTGAACCCATTCTTTGTACTTAGCTATATATCGCTCTCTTTCTTCTTCCGGCATTGTTTTTATATCATCATTGAGCTCTTCTTCGTACATGCGTATGTGATACGATCCACGTTTCTCCGGACTGAAACTTGTAGCATAAAAAGCATCGCAAGCGCATTTCCAAAACTCCTCAAGGTTTACCTCATATTTCCACTCTACAACCGACCAAAGACCTAAGTCTTTGTCATTAATAACAACCGCCTCATTATCGGAAATACGGACTGCAGTATGCGCATAGTCGCAACGCATTAAATTATCACTCAACTTTTTACCTCTCCAGTTAAAAAGCCATTCACCCTGTTCCGGGTTTGCTATACTCACCACCTTAAGTGCACGGTGATAGTTCTTTTTTGACAGTAAAACTTGTTCGGTATTACCGGTCTGTATTTTATTTTCTTGCATTATAGTTTCTTGTTTTTAAATATTTACACCTTATATTTCCGTTCAAAATCATACTTCCTAAACTCATGGTACGCTTGTTCCAATGTTTTAGAAGTCCTATCGCCTTCCGGTATATCCCAGCTTTTGGAATTATTGATACTATCATCCATGGCCATAGAACCCCTTTCTTTCTCATACCGGCCAAGCCATTCTAAAATAACAGCCCCGTCTATCCGATCATAAACCTTTCCATACAATCCCTTTTTCGCCCGATTAAAGCATAGCTTGAAATCATCAGGCTTAAAGAAATAAAATTCCTCGATAATCAAATCAGCCGTCTGAGCAGCTTGAGTATCTTTCATCGTCTTTCCGACATTGAAAAACATAACTAAGTCAATGATTATGTTTACCATAAATGCCCGAAGTTTCATTTCTCCGAAATTTTTGTTCATTACAGCAATGGAACAACTCGGAGATTGAAATACATCATTAACCGTTTTCGGGTGTAGGGCTTTGTAATATGGCATCGGCAAGGCTCCTAAGATGCTCAAGGCTTGCTCTGTTGTTTTCGGCATTAGTTCTGCCGGCAAGACTCCTGTTGTCGGGTCTATGCTGGCCGGAAGCTGTATTGCTTGTTGCTTGTCCATTTTGATATTTTTCTAAGTCACGCTTCGCCCATTTACGGAACGTGAGGTTCGCACTAACGTATTTTTTGAGCAGCTCTCGATAATTGTGCATCGAGACAAGAGTGTCCTGGATTAACTGAAGCGGGAAATCTCGCTTTATCCGTTCGAATTGTTCTTCCGTAAACGGCTCTTTCAGTTTAGCCACACTAGGAGCATTCGCAGCAATCCATTGCTTGAACTTTTCAAAATTCTCATTCTTGGGTTTCTCCGGTTCGGGGTCAGGGTTGCGCGTGCCTACGCGCGTATAACCCTCCTCTCCTTTCCAATCCTCTCCTTTACTCTCCTTTCCAGCAGGAGGATTCTCGATTGTTCCCGATTGTTCGGGAATATTCTCGAATGTTCCCGGATTGCTTCTATTTTTGCCCGAAAGAACGTTTTCTATCACTTCTGCCGGAATTTTCGACTTTTGCGGTTTGTCGATGCGCTCACTGGAAAAGTCCATCACGTAGTAGCTTTTGTTCTCGAATGTAAAAGGTACAAGGATAGAGTTTTCAATCAGCTCTTGCAGCCATCCAGAAACCTGCTGCTTACGAATATCTTCGCGGGCAGGAAAGACTTTCGACTTAATGATAGTCTCATTAGCTAAAATGACACCGCTATCATCAGCAAAGTTTTTCATGCCTATATAAAGCAGACAAGCCGGAAGAGATACGTTCGAAAACCTTTCATCTTCCCAAAATTCCGGTACTATAGTTCTAATTCTTGGCATTTTTACGCTATCATTTTCTGACGAATCAGGTTCATATTCTTCTTCACCAGTTTTACTATCTGGTCGTGAAACTCACTTACGCCATTGCAAACGGCCCGAGACTGGACGATATTCAGCGTCTTCAAATTCACCTCTATCGTCTCGATACGTTTGCCACCGGTGTCCTTTGCTGACAGTATCAAACGATCCGGCCGATTGTAATATCCGAGTTTATACACGCAGTGATGCATAGCCTTGCCTTCTTGATAAAACTGGGTAATACTCTCCAACGGGCAAATGACTATGTTACCATCCGTGATTTTCATTCCGAAAAACTTTTCCATCCGTTCGTAGAAGCCGGCTATATCCTTCATGAGCTTTTCACGCCTACGGATAGCTTCCACACGATCCCTATCCTGTCTCAACTTGGCTTCACGGGCATCTTTCTTTGCCAATAGCCTATCGTGCGCGACCTTCAAGTTCTTAGGACATACATAATGGGCATTACGCAAGTCTTTACCGAAATAAGCCAATAAAGACATATAGTCTTCCCAGAGGGACGCATCCTTGATAATATAATGGTTACGGTTGCAAATATTGAATGATGGCTTATAACGAAGCTGGGAAAAGCCGTTTCTATACATGTGCTTCAGCATGGATATTTGCCCGGTCTTGAGGCATAGTTCCGCGTCATTACCTCCTTTCAAAAGGTCACGTATCAACTTAGACGGAGTTACATCCGGGAACAGTCGATTCAGTCCCCGTTTTTTCAATTCCGGAAGTAATTCTTTCCTTGGATAAAGCTCTCCAAATATCGCATATAAATCACCGTAATAATTATATGGGTTACTTCCATATTCACCCTTGATACTAAGAGGGGAACTATACGCAAATCCGTTACGTCCCATATTTATTGGACGGGCTATGATCGTACGTTTTCCGTCTTCACGAATCCATTCTTGAACAACTTCAGTAAAATCATAATACACCGGAGAAGTTCCCCTACGGGCGTTTTTCCAACATAGTATATGCCGGATCACCTGAAACCCGCCTCTCACTTGCAGGATGGACATATACGCCTCCTCATGGTTCTTCTGCTTTCTGCTGACCTTTACATCTAATTGATGGTGGCAATAAGGGCATTCGGTCGTGTCACCCAATTTACTATTACCCGTATTAACCCATATCTCGCCACATTCAGAGCACCACAACTCATTCTTACATTTGTAAGCTACATGGTCGAACACGTGTTCCTTGGCCCATTCCTCCTGCGCCTTTGTGATGGCGGGAAGCTTTTCGCTCAATCCCGCCACCAACTTTTCCAATCTCGTTCTCGGCTTCATATCAAAACAGGCTCATTTGTTGGACACTCTCATCAACCTTCTTCTTGGCCGGCCTCTTTTTAAGCGATCGGTATTGCTCTTCGGTCAACCTTTTGATGGCCGCCTGACGGGCAGCGTTCTTTTCTTCCTCCGTAAGTTCTACTTTATGGGAAGAAGAAACGGAGCTACCGACAGGAACTTTTCCGACCTCGATATTCTCTTCATCATAATAATGTACGGCCATACCAAAAACCTCCGTATCACTCATCACGACAGAGGTTCCACGCTTACGGGCCTCTCCCAAGATATAACGACAACACTCGTCTATACTCTTTTTAGGATTGGCAAGTCTCGGGGCAAACAGAAGATCTTCCGCCGCCCTCTCCTGTAAATATTTCTGGATTGTATCTTTGAACTCTTTCATAACTTACGGGATTGTCATGGGCATTAATAAATAGGTAAGTTCCTCGTTCCCAGATTGGCTCTCCGGAGTTATCAAGATAGCGCGGCTAGGCTCGCTAAAGGAAAGCCTCGTACGCCCGTCATCGATACATGAAAGTATCTCAAGAAGCAACGATCCCTTAATCCCGATCGAGAACTCATTCCCGTTAAAATCGACCTCCAACGTTTCCTCCGCGGAAGTCGAGAAATCTATGTCTTGGGCGAATACGGTCAACTTATCACGAATGATCCTCAAGACGATAAGGCATGAGGCCTTATTGGAGAACACCGATGTCCTTTTAATAGCCCCGATCAGTTGTCCGGTGTCAACAAGCAGTTCCAGCTTATTCGCCTTGGGTACCACAGCTTTCCAATTAGGATATCTCCCCTCCACATTCCGGAACGATATCTCATAGTCATTGAGTATGACATCGGACCAATCCGCACCGACCCTCATTTCCATGTTATCGGAGGAAGCCGGAAGTATCGCCTTCAATACCGAGGCTATAGGACGGCTGATTATAACTGAGATCTTGCCAACCTGTCTATCATTGCCCTTTCTCAAGAATCCCATGCCATGCCCGTCCGCACCGACAAAGCATACGGTCTCCGGTTCCGTCTCAATAAAGACAGAGCTTAGGACCGGACGGATATCATCATTCCCGGCCAAATTTATGACCTTGGATATCCCATTGAATAAATCCTCCGCGCTCAATGACACAGAGTCCAAGACCTCGATCGATCTTTTTCCCGGATAGGTAGATGGGTCATAACCCACCACCTCGAACTTTCCACCATGGTACTTGATCCTTATCTCACGGGTATCCTTGTTGATGATTATATCAATTGGTTGCTCGGGCAGGTTCCTCAGTCCTTCTAATAAGGAAGTCGGGACACAAATAGATATCTCCTCGTCGAAGATGCACTCAAGGCTGGTGGTTATCCGGCCCTCGCTATTCGATCCGGTGATGAATAACCGGCCTTCCCTCGTCTTAAACAAGAAATGACAAAGGATCGGCGTGGATGATTTGGCGGGTATGATCTTCGCCAAAAGCTGCAATCTTGATAGCAGCGCTGTTTTAGAAATAGAAATCGTCATAGTGCCTGTTTTTTTGAAGGCACCCGGTAAGTCTTTGTTTTATGGAAGTTTACAGAAAGAAGAGACCAAACACATATAAACACAAAAAGTTAGATCTCAAACTTTCGTCTAAAATCCAACTCGCTATTTCAACGGCAAAGATAGAGTCATTTTTTTAATCCGCAAATTATTTCCATCTTTTTTTCGTTTTTTTCTTCAAACACATAATCAAGTATCTTGGCATTCAAGCGGTCGATAACGCTAAAATCGGTCTTAACATACCCAGATGTCACCCTATGGGAAGAAGCATGGTTAAGGCAAAAGCCTACTAAATCCAAACTTGCATCGAAATCGTTTTGAGCGAATGTAGCCCAACTATGCCGAAACGAATAGACAGAAATATGAGGAAGGTCGTTTTTTCTTGTTATATCACTTATTCCCTCGTTTATACATTTATTGAAATTCTTACTTGATCCATAAGTCTCACAGAAGTTAAACAGCCTTTTTTCTCCAGCATATTTCTCAAGCAAATGAGATAGCCTATCTGGTACGGCTATCTCTATATACGCCTTGTCATCCCTCCTATTAGTAGTCTTACGTCTGCAGTAACACATCTTTCCGTCTCTAAGGTTCTCTTTTTCCATATAATACAGGTCAGCGGTGTTAATTCCGGCAAGACAAAAAACGATCTCGCACACATCCCTAGCACGATCAGCTCTTGATCCATACTCCGCAGATACCGCAAAAAAATCTCGAACGGTTCTAATGTCCAATGCCCTTTTCTCTGGAACTGTAGGTCTAGGTACCCTCACTCCCCTAAACGGGTTATTCCGTATAAGCATCTCGCCGGTATCATAATTATTATACCGCTCGCATCCAGCCATAAACATTGTCTTGATCCGCTTCGGATAGCCGTGTTTCTTGTACAAGCTATCTTTCATCGAATCTATCCACTCCTTGAATATAGACGATGTAAGATCAGAGAAAAGAATGTCGTCTTTCCCCATATATTCCTCCAAGCGCCTTAACGCAAGCTTATAATTTATCGACGTGGATTCTCTTCCCTCGTTATCCATCTTAGAGGTAAACTCCTCACAAAATTCAGAAAAAGAAGGTGCGCTAGAATCCCTCCTCAAGAAGTCCAGTATCTTTCTGATATCCCAACATTGTATATCTTCACGATTAAGCCGGGACATATACCCGTCAATAAGAATAGAAATATCCTTGATGATGTAATTATCTATTACCTCACCCTTCCGAACAGACTTAGCCTTGCAGACTTTATCTGTTTTTATATATCCTACCTGTCCGTGATGGGTTACACGAATATAAACAGGATATGTATTGTCTTTTCTCTTAGCTCGTACGCAAATTTTGAAATATGCCATAATTTTTACTGTAAACTATTTGTAAATCATTTATGCTATTCATACAAAAAAAACTTGTATGAATAGGGATGTAAGGAGGCTAAAATGAACAAATCCCCTACAGTATCATTACAACAAAGAGCTAATAATCAAGCGGAAAGACTGGGATTCGAACCCAGGGAACAGTTACCCGTTCACCGCATTTCGAGTGCGGCCCGTTCGACCACTCCGGCATCTTTCCTTGTGGTTGACGTGTACAAAAGTACATAAAATATAGTATCGTTATTCTCTTGAAAGGCTAAAATTACTTTATCAAATACAAAAAAGGGCATTCTTCACAGAACGCCCCTCTTTAAAACATATAACTAATACCTCTAAATTACTTGAAATAACGATTATATAAACCTTCAAATCCTTTGCCATGACGTGCCTCGTCTTTGCACATCTCATGTACGGTATCATGGATTGCGTCCAAATTCTGTTGTTTAGCCAATGTAGCGATACGTTTCTTGTCCTCGCATGCGCCAGCCTCAGCTTCCATACGCTTTTTCAAGTTAGTCTTCGTATCCCAAACTACGTCGCCAAGAAGCTCTGCGAACTTAGCAGCGTGCTCAGCCTCTTCCCAAGCGTAACGCTTGAATGCCTCAGCTACCTCAGGATAACCCTCACGGTCTGCTTGACGGCTCATGGCCAAATACATACCAACTTCGGTACATTCTCCCATAAAGTGAGCGTTCAGACCTTCCAAAATCACTGGGTCTACACCTTTAGCAACACCTAGTACATGTTCGTCAACGAACTGCAACGCACCTTCTGTCTCTACTAATTCCTTAAATTTGCTTTTCGGTTGTTTACATTGAGGGCAGAACTCAGGAGCCTCATCACCTTCGTGTACATAACCACATACTGTGCAAATCCATTTCTTTTTCATATATCGCAAAATTTTTATTGGTTGTATGGCACAAAATTAACTAAACTATCCGATACTACCATAATTCATCGATAGATTAATTCTATGTGTTAATCGATAAAAACTATGGAACTTATTTTTGACAGCGATTGTTTACTAAGTAAATATTTATTTATATGGATACATCAAAGATTATTAGTTTATTAGGAGACAAAAGTGATTATTATTTAAATCACGTATGTAAGACTATTGATAAATCGCTGCTTCATCTTCCATCACCCACTTGCGTGGACGATGTGTGGGGCAATTCAGATAGAAACATACAGACTCTCAATAGTCTGCAAACCTTGTTGGGGCACGGAAGATTAGCTAACACCGGATATGTTTCTATCCTCCCGGTAGATCAAGATATCGAGCATACCGCAGGGTCTTCCTTCGCTCCAAACCCCATTTATTTCGATCCGGAGAATATCGTAAAATTAGCGATCGAGGGTGGTTGCAACGCAGTCGCTTCTACGTTCGGCATACTAGGGTCAGTCGCACGAAAATATGCTCATAAGATTCCATTCTTGGTAAAACTAAATCATAATGAGCTTCTTACTTATCCGAATTCTTACAATCAAATCGTATTCGGTACGGTGAAGGAAGCATGGAATATGGGCGCCGTAGCTGTAGGGGCCACGATCTATTTCGGATCAGAGCAAAGCCGACGTCAGCTAGTCGAGATTGCCGACGCATTCGAGTATGCCCATGAACTAGGTATGGCGACCGTATTATGGTGCTATTTACGAAACAGCTCTTTTAAAAAGGATGGCATCGACTATTCCGCGGCAGCCGATTTGACCGGACAGGCTAATCACCTTGGTGTCACGATCAAGGCCGATATCATCAAGCAGAAGCTACCGGAGAACAACGGAGGTTTCACCGCTATCAATTTCGGGAAGATCGATCAAAAGATGTACACAGAGTTAACGACAGAACATCCGATCGACCTCTGCCGTTACCAAGTAGCCAATAATTATATGGGACGTGTCGGGCTTATCAACTCCGGCGGGGAATCTCATGGCGCCTCAGATCTTAAAGACGCTGTCGTCACTGCTGTCATAAACAAACGTGCGGGTGGCATGGGGCTGATTAGCGGAAGAAAGGCGTTCCAACGTCCGATGAAAGACGGCGTGGAGTTACTTCATTCAATTCAAGATATTTATTTGGATAAGGATATTACTATCGCTTAGTTTGTTATTGCGTTGAGAAAAGAAGGCCGTCCATCAAAGCTATATACTTTGGGGACGGCCTTCAAATTTTATTTCTTCAACCACATATCCAACCACTCAAAGAATGTGCGTTGCCATAGAACGCCATTCTGGGGCTTCAATACCCAATGGTTCTCATCCGGATAAATCAGCAACTCGGCCGGTACACCCCGAAGAACCGCGGCGTTAAACGCTGCCATTCCTTGATTAGCCAAGATCCGGTAATCCTTCTCTCCATGGATACAAAGGATAGGCGTATCCCATTTGTCCACGAACTTATGCGGGGAGTTCGCGAATGTACGCTGAGCCGTAGCGTTTTGCTTTTCCCAGTACGCTCCACCCATATCCCAATTGGCGAACCACATCTCTTCCGTTTCCAGATACTGCATTTCCATATTAAAGATACCATCGTGGGCGATAAACGCCTTGAAACGTTTATCATGATGACCTGCCAACCAATATACGGAGAATCCACCGAAGCTGGCGCCTACACACCCCAAGCGATCCTTATTTACATACGGTTCCTTGGCTACCTCGTCAATAGCGGTGAAATAGTCTTTCATGCATTGTCCGCCATAATCGCCACTGACAGCCTCATTCCATTCCAAGCCAAATCCGGGAAGCCCCCGACGGTTCGGTGCCACGATAATATAATCATTAGCCGCCATGATCTGGAAATTCCAGCGGTAAGACCAGAACTGGCTAACAGGGCTTTGCGGGCCACCCTCACAGAACAACAAGGTAGGATACTTCTTATTCGGATCGAACTGAGGCGGATAGATAACCCACGTTAGCATCTGCTTGCCATCTGTCGTCTTCATCCAACGCTCCTCCACCTTACCCATCGTAAGCTGGTCGTAAATATGCTTGTTCTCGAACGTAAGTTGAGTTACCGTATGATCCCCTGTCAAATCGATCGAATAGATCTCGTCTCCCATGCTCATGGAATGACGTTGAGCGATCAGCTTATCGCCCAGAAGAGCGACAGAGGCGTAATCGTACATACCTTCGGTCAGCGGGGTAATCTTATTGCCATTCGCCAAGTCTATCTGATAAACCTGCGACTCGCCATGCCAAACGCCCGTGAAATAGATACGCTCGCAATCAGCGCTCCAGCAATAAGAGTCCACGTTGGAGTCAAAATCCTTGCTTACGAATGTTTTCTCACCCGTCTCCAGATTCATTACCATCAAGCGATTTTGATCCGCCTCGTAACCATCCCGTTCCATACTTAACCAAGCGATGCTCTTTCCGTCCGGAGAATAGGTGGGATTCGTATCATATCCCTTGTTCTCTTCCGTTATATTGGTCGTTTGCTTCGTATTCAGATCATATACATAAATATCCGAATTCGTGGAGATCGCATATTCTTTACCCGTCTTTTTGCGGCTGGTATAGGCAATCTTGTCCGAGGTAGTGTTCCAAGCCAATTGCTCGATACCGCCAAACGGCTTCATCGGGCTCTCAAACAACTCGCCCTCCATCACATCCACAGGATTGCTGATCGATTCGCCATCGAAATCGGCGACAAAAGGATGCGGAACGGTAGTCACCCACTCATCCCAATGCTTGTACATTAAATCCGTAATGATAACACCTGTCGCCTTATCCAAATCCGGATATTTATCAGCGGTACTGTTCACGGTTTTCACTTGCGAGATAAACAAGACCTTTTTCTCATCGGGAGAGAAAGCGAAACCCTCGATATCCTTATCATAATCGGAAAGTCGCTTACGGTCCGTCCCATCCGGATTCATTTCCCAAAGCTGGCTGCTACCGCTCTCGTTACATAAGAAAGCGATCTTGGTTCCTCCTTTGATCCATACGGCCTCGTTCTCAGCGAATCCGGTTTTCGTGATTTGCTTATTATCCGATCCGTCCGCGTTCATCACGAAGACCTCACGGTTGCTCTTGTTTTCCGGTACACTATAGTACGCCACCGTATACACCACTCTTTTCCCGTCCGGAGATACGTTCATACCGCCGATACGTCCCATGGCCCACAAAGCCTCCGGGGTCATGCGGCCGTCTTTGATCCGGATGTCCGACTTCCCGATAAGGTTCTTATCGCCGGTCTCCTTCACGTTCACATCCGTAGCCGGATTGCAAGCACCTAACAGTAGGGATGTTGCCATAATCATTGTTCCGATAGATTTATTCATGCCGTTATAATATATTACAATTTGAGTGCGAAAGTACTAAATATAATTTATATCTTCGCGTTACTAATTATAAGAACTGAACAGTATGAATAAGATTTGGTTATTTGGAGCCGCTGTATGTATGGTATTAGCACTCGGCTCATGTAAACCTAAACAGAGCGCGTACAAGGCTGCTTACGAACAGGCCAAAGAAAAAGAGTCGACAGCTCCTGTTGAGGTTGTAGAACAAGAGGAAGAAGTTGTTGAGGTCGCTCCTGTCTCAAAACCCAGAACCTCTACGGCTACCACTCGTACGGAAAAAATCAACGCCGCTCAAGGTGAGGACGCCAGCCGTCTGAAACGTTATAGCGTCGTTGTCGGTAGTTTCAAGAACAAGACAAACGCTTACGCATTAAAAGAACGTATGCAGAATGATGGTTACAACGCAGTGTTGGGCGAGAACGAGCAAGGGATGTTGCGTGTGATCGTCGCTAGCTTCGACAATAAAGCGGACGCCGCCGATAGCCGTGACGCCATCAAGGCGAAATACGCTCCTAACTTCCAAGATGCTTGGTTATTGGAGAGAGCTTATTAATTGTAAGCTATCAGAAAAGATAAAAGCGGAAGGTCTCGTTAGCCTGTAAGAAGAATCTTGCAGGTTATCGAGACCATTCTATTTGAAGGAAACATAAGGACATAAAAATAGCCCGACTTCAACAGCCGAGCCACTTTTCACCAATCTAATCTAACTTAACCTAAAACAAAAACCATCTTTTTCTTTTTGCCTTTCTCTTCTTATATCCTAACAACCTTTTTACCTTAAAAACGTAATACCTATTCGAAATTGTATAAACTCAAAACATCTAAACACATATGATATAAACGAATTACTCTTCATAAACCGGCCACGCACCTTCTTTCGTACAAACGAAAGCCGCTGTCTTTACAGCGAAATGATGGGCCTCGCTTAAGGACTTCCCCTTTAAGAGCGAAATGATTAGAGCCCCCGAAAAAGCATCCCCCGCCCCGACCGTATCCGCCACCGTGACCTCCGGCGTGGGCAACGTAGAGATCTCCTCTCTCGTATAAATCGTACTATGGGAGCTCCCTGCAGTCAAGACAAACATCCGAAGGCCGTATTTCTCAATAAACCATAAAGCCACTTCCCTCTCAGTTCCATTCAAGCCGAATAAGTCCCGAAGAACGTTAAACTCCTCATCATTCACCTTCAACACATTCGCTAAGTACAAAGACTCCTCGATCAACTCCTTATCATAGTATCGCTGGCGAAGATTGATATCCAGCAAACGATAAGCGTCTTTCGGCGCAAACGACGAGATCGCTTGTATCGTCTCCCGGGACTGACGGGAACGCTGGGCTAATGTACCGAAACAAATAGCGTCCGCTTTCTCCGCCAAATCAATCGCGTCGGATGTAGGCGATATATGATCCCAAGCCACTCGCTCATGAATCGTATAAGTAGGGATACCTTCTCGTAACTCTACCTGAACGGTTCCCGTCGGGTAAGGCACTTTCTCGATCAAATGCTGGATATGATTCTTATCCAACTCATCAACGATTTCTTTACCCAACTCATCATCTCCGACAGCGCTGATAGCATATCCCTCAGCACCTAGGCAAGACGCATGATAGACAAAATTAATCGGGGCCCCCCCAGCCTTTTTCCCGGAAGGAAGCATATCCCATAATAATTCTCCAATCCCAACGACAATTGGTTTACGTCTTGATTCAGTCACCTGTTCCATGGTCTTTCTATTAAAAACAACTTTCGTACTTATCGACACCGCAAAAGTATATCATCGTTATAAATACAACGATAACTATAGCTACAAGATAAATCACACAAGTTACATAAAAGATTTATTTTCAAGGGACAATAACAGACGTTACCCGTATGTAACATCTGTACAAGCAGCATCCTTACAAAGACTCTATAAACTCGGTTGGCGTTATATTATAAACCGCTTTAAAGCATTTGGAGAAATAGGCCGGCGAGCCGAATCCCGTGGCATAAGCAACCTCGCTAATCGTTCCGGATCGCTGCTTCAATAGGGCGGATGCCTTTTTCAAACGATAGTTACGCAAAAAGTCCGTAGGGGTAATCCCGGACAACTCCTTCACCTTTCGATATAAATGCACACGAGACAGGCCCAGTTTCTCACTGCCTTTCTCTATACTGAAATCGGGATCGCTATAATTCTCCTCTATCAAAGCGATAAACTTACGCATAAACAAATCATCCAGACTCTCTACCTTCCCTTTTGTCTCGATGGAAAGTCCCGCAGGCGATTGAGACTCTTTCAAGAAAACCTCTCGCAAACGATTACGTTCTTCCAACAATTTAATGATACGTAATTTCACGATCTCGATATTGAACGGTTTCTGGATATATTCATCCGCTCCCCCCTCAAATCCATACAAGCGTTGACTGTCATCCGAAAGAGCCGTAAGCAAGATTACCGGGATATGACTGAGGGCCATATCCGACTTAACCCGGCGGCAAAGCTCGAAGCCATTCATCTCCGGCATCATCACGTCACTGACGACCAGTGATACATTTTCCTTCAATAGAATATCCAAGGCCTTGGCACCATTCTCCGCTACAAGTACATTAAAATTCCCGGACAACTCATGCTGTAAATAAGCGCGAATATCCCAATCATCCTCAACGATCAAGATCATATAATCATATTTCTTATTCAACGTTTCTTGAACTTGGGATATATCCAAATGCGCTACACCAGAGGACGATTCTGTCGCATTCGACAGAAAGACACAAGATTCATCAAAATGAGATTTACCTTTCGGGATCTGAACGGTAAACACTGTCCGTTCGCCTTGCTCGCTTTCCACGTGGATCGAGCCTTTATGCATAAGGACAAATTCCCGTGTCAGATGCAGTCCGATACCCGTTCCCGGAGCATAGCTTTGCCCGCTTGTAAAAAAGCGCTCGAATACGGAGGCTAGGTTTTCCGGGGGAATACCCTCTCCATTATCTTCCACCGATAAGACAACCTCCGTCTCCTCCTCCCGCAAACGAATCGTAATCTTCCCCTGCTCCGGGGTAAACTTAAAAGCGTTCGAAAGCAAGTTCGTTAATATCTTCTCCATTTTGTCCGTATCCACCCAAACAAAAAGAGAATCCATTTCATGCAGGAAGGTATAATCAATTCGCTTACTCTGGGCCAGAGTATTAAAATAAGATTTCACCTCTTGGATTAAAAAGACCAAATCCATCTTAGTAACCCGCAATCCCATCTTATTATTCTCTATCTTCCGGAAATCCAGCAATTGGTCGATCACACGTTTCAAGCGTTCCGCATTCTTCTTAACGATGCGGATATCATCCGCGAAAGCGCCTGCCGGGGCATCTTGCGCCATCTTGTTCAGAGGCCCTAGAATCAAGGTCAAAGGAGTCTTTATCTCGTGAGATACATTCGTAAAGAACTGCAATTTCTGTGTCGTGACTTGCTCGATACGCTGGTTCGCTACCGAGAGTTCCTCTTTCTGTTGTTGTACCAAACGATTTCTCTCATTCAACAAATGATTCTTCTGGCGCACTTTACGATTAATATAAACCGTGTAAATAGCGGAACCACCCAACAAAAGCGCCAATATCAAGATAATAATCAAGGAACTATAAAGAAAGTTATATTTCGAGAGCAATTGCGACAAATTCGCACGCTGTTTCTCGATCTGGCGTTGATATTCTACCAACCGGTCTGATTGTAAATAAAGGGTACCGGCGTTGGTCTTATCGATCATAGCGGTGCTTAACGCATACTTTTTCGTATAAGCTTGTCCGCTTAAGATCTGCCATGCTACCTTAATAGCCACCCCACCACCTGTCGGATAATAAAAAGAGGCATCCAACTTACCCTGCGCAACCGCCTCCACGCCTAAGCCTCCTCCCAAGAGTCCATCCACGCCTATAAATTCCACGTGCCCCACCAGCGACGAATCTCGCTCCTCAATCGCCTCACGGGCCCCTAAGGCCATCATATCATTATGAGCGAAAACGATATCGACATCCTCTATGGAATCCAGCTTCAAGACTTCCTCATAGGCATTCTTCCTGTACCAATACCCATCCAACTCCCGGATTTTCACATTCGGATCAATAGACATCGCATCGACAAAACCTTGATGTCTTTCTGTAGCGGAGGAAGAGCCTCTCCGTCCCCATATCTCTAAAATCGTTGTCTCCCCCTTGATCAAGGAGCTGATGTACATTCCGATCGAGCGACCGATCTCGTAATTATCCGCTCCAATATACGTCGTATATTCATCGCTATTAATTTTCCGGTCCAATATGATAGTGGGAATACCAGCCCTGTACGCCTCAACAGCGACAGGCGTAACAGGCTCGGTCTCATTCGACGATATAATCAGCAAATCCACCTTTTTCTTGATAAAACCTTTTATCTGGCTGATCTGAGTATCATTATCCTGACTAGCATCCATTACGACCAACTCGATCTCCGGATGATTTAAAGCCTCTACTTCCATATCACGTATCATGGATTGACGCCAAATATCCGTCATCGAGCATTGAGATACACCGATGACATATTTCTTTTCTTTTTTACCGGGCGAACAGGCAAAGCAAAGAATAAGGAATAGCCAAAGCAGGATATAAAGCGGGTTTCCTTTCATGTGGTATATTTAATTCGATCGTTTTATCTACAAAGTTACTACAAAAAAGTGAAATGCGGAAAGAAATAGTGATAGAATTGAGTTACAAGGGTTTCAGTCGTGCTTCCGATTATTCGTGAAGCCATCGCAATCACCGCTGAAGCCAAATCAGGACGCCGCTACGTTACTTGTCCGTAACCATGCCCGAAAGGGCGACAAACGGACACGGATAGCGAAACAAGGCGTTAAGGATTAGTGAGTTACTGACAACCCACGCAACAAATCCGGTTACGGAAAAAGATTGCGCCGTTCCTCCCCGTTTTGCGTACCGACAACGGATTCTTCACCAACTAATTTTGAACCTAAAAAAATTAAGGACGATGAAGAGTACATTTTCAGTAATCTACTACCTCAAGCGTCAGGTAGTGAAAAAGGACGGGACAGTACCCGTCATGGGACGCATCACGGTGGACGGCACCCAGATGCAGTTCAGCTGCAAACTGACCGTCGATCCCAAGCTGTGGGACACCAAAGGGGGACGTGTCACGGGCAGAAGCACGGCGGCACTCGAAACGAACCGCATGCTCGACAAGATGCGTGTACGCATCAACAGACATTATCAGGAAATCATGGAGCGTGACAACTTTGTCACGGCAGAGAAGGTCAAGAACGCCTTTCTCGGACTGGAACACCGCTACCACACGCTGATGCAGGTGTTCCGCCAGCACAACGAGGACTACGAGAAACAGGTGGAGGCCGGCATGAAAGCCAAAGGTACACTCTTGAAATACAAGACCGTTTACAAGCACCTGCAAGAGTTCCTCTCCATCCGCTACCGCGTGAAGGACATCGCGCTGAAAGAGCTTACGCCCGCCTTCATCTCCGACTTCGAGATGTTCCTGCGCACGGACAAGCACTGCTGCACCAACACCGTGTGGCTGTATGTCTGCCCTTTGCGGACGATGGTGTTCATCGCTATCAACAACGAGTGGCTCACACGCGACCCGTTCCGGGAGTACGAAATCAAGAAGGAGGAAACTGTGCGCAGTTTCCTGACGAAAGAGGAAATCCGGCTGCTGATGGAGGGCAGGCTGAAAAACGCCAAGCAGGAGCTTTACCGCGACCTCTACCTGTTCTGCGCCTTCACCGGCTTGTCGTTCGCCGACATGCGCAACCTGACGGAAGAGAACATCCACACCTACTTCGACGAACACGAGTGGATAAACATCAACCGCCAGAAGACGGGCGTGGTGTCCAATATCCGCCTGCTCGACATCGCAAAGCGCATCATCGACAAATACCGGGGTCTGTGCGGGAACGGCAGGATTTTCCCCGTTCCCCACTACAACACGTGCCTTGCCGGAATCCGTTCCGTCGCCAAGCGTTGCGGCATCACCAAGCATATCACGTGGCATCAGAGCCGCCACACGGCAGCCACGACGGTGTTCCTCTCCAACGGCGTACCCATCGAAACGGTGAGTTCCATGCTGGGACACAAGAGCATAAAGACGACACAGATATACGCGAAAATCACCAAAGAGAAGCTCAACCAAGACATGGAAAACCTTGCGGCAAGGTTGAACGGCATCGAGGAATTTGCAGGTTGCACCATCTAAAACAGAGAAGCCATGAAACGTGATATAATCATCATAGAGGACAACACGATCAGCGTAAACGGTAACGAGATATGGATGACCGCCACAGAAATCGCCGGACTGTTCCACACGGGCGTCCCGGCAGTGAACGCCGCCATCAGAGCCGTCCGCAAGCCGGACGTGCTGAACGACTACGAAGTGTGCCGCTACATGCGGCTTGAAAACGGGCTGCACGCGGATGTTTACTCTCTTGAAATCATCATCCCCGTCGCCTTCCGGCTGAACACCTACCATGCGCATGTGTTCCGCACGTGGCTGGTAGAGAAAGCACTCTCGAAGGAAAAGCGGCAGGCATACGTGATGTTCATACAGAACGGAAAAGCCGGGTATTGCTGATAACGCATATAAATAAGAAAAAGGAAACGGACAGCCCCGTGAAGGAGTTGTCCGTTTCCTTTTTTCATGCAGCCGCCTTATTCCATCGGCTTGCGATAGTTCGCCTCCAACAATTCACGCAACCCCGATTCAGGGTAAAGCACCTTCCCTCCCAAAAGGATAAAGGGCAACACCCTGTTGTTGCGGTACTCCTGCAAGGTGCGGCGGCTGACACGGAGCAGTTCCGCCACCTCCCTGTCCGTCAGGTAACGCTCCCCGTCCAACGGCGGGCGGTAACTTTCCAGAAAGGCGGAGAGCCATTTCGAGCCTTTGCGCATGTTCTGCACAAGGGTGGCAAGCGGCTCGTCCTCCATCGTAAACACTTCATTGTTCTCGTTCATCATCATTTCGGATTCAGTGGGTTGTGAATAATAAAAATCATTTTCCGCCGGGATAGAGCGTGCCGACAAGCGGAATGAGCCTTTTGACCTCCTCCGGCTTGTAATAGAACCTGCGGTTAATCTGCGAGTAGCCGATAAGCCGCCTGTCGCGCAAGGTCTGCAACGTGCGCGGGCTGATCCTCAACTGCCCGCAGACCTCCTCGCCCGTGAGCCACCTTTCCATCCGCCCGCCGTCGCTCCTGCGCCTAAGGGTGGCTACCTTCTCCGCGAGGGCGTTGAAGGACACCACCATCATCTCGAAGGTCTTTTTCTCGATAGATACTATTTCCATAAGCAAAACATTTCAGAGTTTGCCGCAAAGGTAACGAAGCCGCCATGAACACGCACCGTTTCCCGCTAAAAGGCAGCTTGTTGCGCCGTCTGTCCGGGTTACGGAGCCATTATCCATAAAAATCTTACGTGAGCCACGTAGTGAGCTGTTAAAGCCCCTTTGGTTTATTGCCGAATTTTGCCGCAGAAACCAAAAGAAAAGACTGAATATGAAAGTGATAACGATGGAAAGTTCCGCCTTCACCGCATTGACGGAACAGATAGCCGAGATAGCGGCACACGTGCGTGCCGTTTCCGGCGGGAGGAAGGAAGAATCCCCCGACAGGCTGCTCACCACCCGCGAGGCGGCGCACCTGCTGAACGTGAGTTGCCGCACCCTCCAGCGCATGCGCAGCGAACAGCGCATCGCCTATGTCGTGCTGCGCGGCAAGTGCCGCTACCGGCAGTCGGAAATCGACCGCCTGCTCGAAGACAGCACCATTACGGGTGATGCCGCGACCCCGGAACAGATGAAACGCAACCACACGCTGCGCACGGGCGGCAAACCCAAAGGAAGGAGGACGTAGGACATGGAACTGCTTACCCGCAACAATTTCGAGAACTGGATGCAGAAAGTTATGGAACGGCTCGACCGTCAGGACGAGATGCTGCTCTCCATGCAGCCGTCCGGCAAAGCCCCGAACCCGATGGACGGGATCAGGCTTTTCGACAACCAAGACCTGTGCATGCTGCTCCAGATCAGCAAGCGCACCCTGCAACGCTACCGCAGCATCGGCGCATTGCCCTACAAGACGCTCGGCAAAAAGACCTATTACAGCGAGGAGGACGTGCTGACATTCCTTTCCAACCATATCAAGGACTTCAAAAAGGAAGATATAGCCTTCTACAAGGCTCGTATCCATAATTTCTTTCATAAATAACCCATTAAAACATTTTTCAGATGGCAAAGAAAAAAGACGAAAAGGACGTGCTGGTTGTCCGTGACGAGAAGACGGGCGAAATCAGCGTGGTAGCCGGGCTGAACGCCGACGGCTCCCCCAAGCGTATCCCCGCGAAAGCGGAGAACTCGCAGAGCTTCCTGCAATTCGACCGGCACGGCGACGTGCTGGACAACTTCTTCAAGAACTTCTTCCGCCAGTGCAAGGAACCCAGCCGCTTCGGTTTCTACCGTGTCGCGGCGGACCAAGCCGACAAACTGCTGGAGGTTATCAAGGACTTGCTGAAAGACCCCGAAGCGAACAAGGAGCTGCTCGCCCCTCACAAGGTGGACACCTCCGACTATGAGAAGAAGGTGCAGGAAGAGATGGCAGCACAACAGACAGAGAAACAAGAACCTCAAAAACAGGAGAACATGGAACAACGGAAAGAACAGCAACAGGACAAATCCGAACAGATGCAGGGCAAACGTGGCTACCAGCCCATCGACGAGAGTAAAATCAACTGGCAGGAGCTGGAGGACAGATGGGGCGTAAAGCGGGACAACCTTGAAAAGTCCGGCGACCTTACGAAGATGCTCAACTATGGCAAGTCCGACTTGGTAAAGGTCAAACCGACCTTCGGCGGCGAATCATTCGAGCTGGACGCCCGCCTCTCCTTCAAGAAGGACG